>JAABUR0100001217.1_pt1 | contig 47903 bp, 38 predicted proteins | sample 5560091 | NCBI WGS metagenome assembly JAABUR01 (sample SAMN10711879, study PRJNA513375) | rock metagenome | isolation source: Antarctica rocks | place: Antarctica: Victoria Land, University Valley sud | reverse complement strand
CTCAAATGCATCAGAAATCTTAATTCTTTCGAAAAGGCTCATAAGAGTAGACACTATTTCTGACCGGTCGCTTTCTTTACGATCTCGAAGAAGTCGGTCGGCATGGTGAAGATGATCGTATTCGACGGATCGGGGTTGATGCGCTCGATCGTGCCGAGGGTACGCATCGTGATGCCTCCGGGGGCGGTGCTGAGCCGCTCCGCCGCTTTGGCGAGCTTTTCCGCGGCCTGCATCTCGCCGTCCGCGCGGATAATCACCGCCCGCTTCTCCCGCTCCGATTCCGCCTGCCGCGCCATGATGCGCTTCATGTCGGCCGGCAGCTCGATATCCTGGATCTTGATGTCCGTTACCTGCACGCCCCACTCCTTGGTCGCCTCGGCGACTTGGGTTTGGATGGCGTCGGCGTTCTTTTCGCGTTCGGTCAGGACCGAGTCGAGTTCGACGCTGCCGACCACGTCGCGCAATGCCGCCATCGCGTACTGCCGCACCGCTTCGGTGACGTTCAGGATGTTGAGGACGGCGTTGCTGGCTTCCAGCACGCGGAAGTAGACAACGGCGTTGATGCCGGCCGGGACGTTATCGGCGGTGATCACCTCCTGCTTCGGGATGTCGATCGTGATCAGGCGCATGTCGACGCGGATCATCTGCTGGATGATCGGGAAGACGTAGCGTAAGCCCGGCTCACGAGTGCCGGTGTACTTGCCGAGCGTCAGGACGACGCCCCGCTCGTACTGCTTGACCACCTTGATGCCGGCCAGGAACAGGAGGACGAGGAACGCCGGGAAACCGAGAATGAGATAGGCCACTGCTTCCATGGTGTTACTTTACCACTCCATGCGCTTTGATGACGCGGGAGTTCGGCCTAAGACCGCCCACCATGACACATTGTCGAGCAAGGAGTCAGATCAGAAAGAGAGTCGTGGCATGATATCAGGCTCGTACTCTCTGAAAACACCGCCTGACGCCGCATACACCGGTGCCAGTATGGCGGGATCAATCGCCCGGATAAATTCCGGATCCTTAACCACGCCCTCCACAAATCGAACGGCCGCACTTATGCGTGTTCCCTTTGCAGCCCCCTTGTCAGTCGCTGTGAGCCAGATACCGACTGTCTTTTCCTGATTGAGCCTCAAGAGCTGGGGCAAGAACGAGATACCGTGTGTATTTTCTCCGAGAGCGGCAGCTTTCGCTACCTCAAAGGCGAGCTCGGGGTTGGTATCCGGAAGACGATCAAGCGCCTCCTCTGACAAAGGTTGTTCATTCACAGCTATGAGCATTTCATGGACGCCTATAACCTCTGCGGAGGACTGAAGGCTGGCGAAAACCTTCGTATAATAGTCGACTCTACCTTGGCTAGTCTCCGGTCCGTACTCTCCTTTTTGCCGCTCGTTTGTCTCAGCCATGCACTATCTCCATTCATTAACGTCTCAACTTAGCGTGATATTTTGATGAGGTCAACCGAACCGCAACCTCCGCGAGGCAAACAGTACAACTTTTTATCCTGTGGGAAGCCGAGAAGTTCTTACAAGGCGAACCCCTGATTGAGGGACAAGACCTTTTCAAGGTAGCGGCGTCGTTCGGGATGCCCACGGGTATGAATACCCGCCGCCGTTGAGAAGACATAGGGCAACGGCTACAAAGGTAGATTCTTCGCTGCGCTCAGAATGACAAGGGGAGTCAGAGTGAAGGCGTTCGAATGACGAGGAGGGGCTAATAGCGAAGTCCCTCCGTCTGCGGACCATACGATCGGAAGTGCTACTTCTTCAGCAAACCATGCTTACCGGCCAGCTGGTTGTATTCATCGATCCGGGAATTGATCGGGTCGACCAACGCATTGTACCCGTCGATGTCGCCGGCACTTTTGCGGGCGTCTGCCTGCGCTTTGAGACGGGTAATCTCCCCGTACAGACTAAAGATCCTATCATTGACTACTTTATACGGCTGATGCTGTGCGACGATCTTCTGGCGATTGACGAAGTACCGACCGTAAATCGCTTCCGCCTCCGGACTCAAGTTCTCTACCTCCGTCGCGAACCGGACGAACATCTCGCTGTGTTTCTGCTCCGCCGAGTACGGCTCGAACTCACGTGGAAAGTTGCCAAGGTCCGGGCGCTTCAGTTCCGTCTCTAGGACCCGGTCGATGGCCGCCTGGTCATCTTTGAGCTGCACGTCATAGACGCTGTGCAAATACTCATGGATCGCCACCACGTTCGTTTCTTGGACGAACTCCGGGTCGGTAAATTTGATGACGTAAAATTCCGTCCCCGGCAACGCACACCCGTAATACACGTTCGTCACTTCCTGGGAGCTTTTGCATTTATCCTGCACGACTTCCTTGGTAGTAAAGTGGAACTTATCCGCCGAATTCAGGACATCGGTCGCATGTTGTCGGTCCAGGCCGGAGACGGCCACCACGTTGGCCACGGCGGTAGAGACTTCACTCCCGCAACTCACCCGGCCAGCCGTGAAGGTGCCAGCATTGGTCGCGAAGGAGGCGATGTCTTCCTTGCCCTCGAAATCCGCACAGACCACGAAGCTCTGTGCGGATTTGGCATACTGATACGACTCCCCTTCGGCGGGCTGCCGGGGACCGTCGCCTTTTTCGAGAGTGTCGCGAAGAGCGCCCTTCTTGGACTCCTCTAGCAGCAGCTTCTGCCACTCACCGATCGTCGCCAGCCGTTGCCGGTTACGTTCGGCCATCGCCGCCGTGGCGTCCGCGTGGTGGGCGCGGATCGTAAACACCGCGACGCCCACTGCCCCAGCCAGCAGAATAACGACAGAGATAGCTATCGGTATCGGGTGAAGCAGGTCCTTAAACTGGATCGAGAGGTGTCGAGTCATCGCCTTCCTACGCTATCGCGTCGGTATGCGGTGGGCAAGCCAGGAGCTCGCACTTCTGGCTACTGACCTTAGGAATTCGCGTCAGTGGGTGGTTTGTTGCCTTTGATGGCATGCATCAGCGCCAGCGCAACCGTCGCTCGTTCGGCAGGACTATCAAATTCAGCCAGGAATGCCCGCGCCGCATCATCTTCCTCTAATTCGACTAAACGGCGGACGAGCTCGCATTCACGCAACAGACCGACGGTTTCGCCTAATTCACTTCTGGCCTCCCCGGGTTGCTCCGTGCGGGCAAGCACCAAGGCTATTCCCCGGCGGACATCATCGTCATAAAGCGGCGCCTCCTCACGATTTCGCTTTAGCGACGGCCACGCTAGCGAAGGGTCGGCTTCTGCTATCAGCAAGAGTGGTCCATAGCGTTCCTCGGGCGGCAGGGAGTTGGCCGCCGCGATTGCGCTACTCAGAACTTCTTCCTCACAGGGGCTGGTCTGCCTGACCAGCGTAACGGCTGACTCAATCGCTTGCGGCAACACCACGCTGGCCATTTCTTTACTCGGTGTATCCCGTAAAATTTCCAGGGACATCGAGATGGCACGGAGGTGCTCGCGCGGACCTTGCCATATATCCCTTATTAGCTTGTCGGCCGCTTCGTACAATCTCTCAAGCGCGACCGAAGGGAGTATTTCTAACTCTGCCTGCGATCCTCCCGGCACCGTGCCTTTTGCTTCTCCTTCTGCTCCACTCATCTTGCCTCCTGGGTAGTATCGGCTACGGTCAGCCTTGATAAAATTGATGGTAACACTGCAGTATAACGAAATATCAGGAAGGTGCCAACGCGAATGGCATCACTTCTTGTCTTTAGTGAGTTTCTCCCTGCTGTACCAGCCAGCCCTCGCCTTGGCCTGGATGGCCCGGTATTCCTGCTCGATACGATGGCTCGCCTCTACGAAGTCGCCGTCAATGATCGCCGCGGTAATCCTGTGCTTCTCATTTTTCAAGATCCTACCTGCGTGCACCGTGCCGACGTACCTTTCTAGGATGTGTGCTGCCTGTGCTACGTCGTTAGCTCGGCCCACCGTCTCCCTCGGCAAGGAACCCTTGTCATCATCTTGGCGAATCAAATCTGATCTGCGACCGATCAGGCGCCCAACCACAGTGGGTGAGATACGGAAATGCGTCGCCATATCCATGATTGCTTTGGCCTCCATAATGAACGCCCGAAAGCCCGGTTCGACCACTACTGGCCAGTGCTCCGGCATCTCGACTTCCGATTCGTCGAACCTTTCCGCGGCCGGAGGTCGGGCTGGAGGCTTGGCAGACTCCTTAGCCGCGTCTCCAGCAGGAGAGGCTGGGCTATCCGCCACAGGTGGAGCGTCCATCTTCCCTGACGCGTACTGCTTAGGTCCTCTTTTCTCCCAGGGCGTAACGTCTTCCTTAGACGGTCCGGGAACCGTGGCTCCGACTGCCTTCACCAGCGACGCGAGGCCTTTGGCAAAGTCCCGGTTTACTTCATCGTCGGGATTATCCGCGACCTCCTCCGGTGCGACCTGTCCCGGCGGTAGTTCGTCCGAATCAGGATCGTCTTCTTCTGCGGCTGCCGCTGCAATCTCGCGAGCGATCGCCTCGCGCTCTTCTTCGCTCAGTTCGTTCTCGGGATTAGGGACGCCAACAGAGAGGCCCTCAGTCGACGCTTCAGTTTCATCAGCCGCATCGGCGGGACTTTCTCCGCCAGTCGCCTGGGCTGGCTCGTCGGGTTCGACCGGTTGCTCACCAGATTCTATTTGGGGCACTCCTGGCTCCGGAGCATCCGCTTCCGGGTTTTCTCCCGCCGTGGCGCGCCTACCTAAGCCAGCCGCGACCGCCTCACGCGAGCTCCCATCCGTACTTTCTCCACCAGGTTCTTCCTTGGTCGTAACGTTCGCGTGGGGATCGGGCGGCGACTCCATCACATTTATTACCTTGTCAGGGCCTTCGCCCTTCCCGGCCGGTCCCTTGGTGTACCGAACGAATCCAGAGCGCTTGAGTGACAGCTCGTTTCCCTGCAACCTTTCGATCTCCAGGGCCAAGATGACATCTTCGGGTCGCAGTTGTGCCACCGCAAAGGCAACGCGTGGTCGCCTATCGTAACCTGAGGTCTTCCCTTCGCGAGGTTTGGGAGCCTCGGCAACGTTGGCGGCTCGGTGATCCGAGATAAGTTCACGAACCAAAGGCACGGTCTCCCGTTCGATCGGACGAGAGAAAAGCTGGATCCGCTCCTCGCCACTACCACCGTAGGTACGCTTGAAGTGGGTATGCACAATGAGCAAGTCAAGCAGGGCGGCTTCACTGAACACTTTTGGATTATCCTTAAGCTCCCCTAGCATCAAATCAAGCGGGGTCGGTTCCCGATCCGCCTCGGATTTGGCTGGCTCCTGGTCCGGACCCTCTAGGCCTGGCCCCTCCTGCCCTGGTCCAGTTGGTTTCTCGTTCTGTTCACTCATGGGTATTCCTATTATGTGACTTATTACCTTAACCAACGTGCTTCCTTCGGTCAATGGTGAGAACCGAAAATTCGCCGCCATGACTCCCCGTCAAATCTGCCCTTGACAAGAGCAACCTGCTTTTGGTACTATGACGCAATTTCCTCGCGCCAAGTGTTAAAACAAAACAAAAGCACATGAGTACTTCTCGAAAACCAGCCCCGAAACGCTTCACCCTGCCACTGCGGTGGATAATGGGTAGCCACCGACGTGTCTTGATCGCTAGCTTGACCGCGGTGGGCTTGATTGCGTCGGTCCAGTTGTTCGCGGCAGCCAGCCCGACCGGCAACATCCAGGTAGACGTGGATGACTCGACCGGCTCTACCAAACGGCCGCTGAGCGGTGTAGCCTTCCGCATCAGCCCATCCTGCGGCGGGACGAGCAGCGGACGCACCGCCGGCAACGGCGAGTTCCTGGCTCGGAACTGTGCCGCCCGTAGCTACCAAGTCCAGGTCACCCCTCCGGCAGGCTACGTCGTCTCCGGAGCGTCCTCCCATTCGGTAACCGTCAAACGAGGCGCGACCGTACGGGCGCGGTTCGTCGTCAAGAAAAGCGCCCCGGCGGCGCGGCCGGCACCCGCTACCCGTCCCGCACCGGCAGCCCGCCCCGCCCCGGCAGCCTCGGCCGCCAAACCCCCCGCTTTTAAGGACACTGGTGTCTACGGCAAACTGAAGATCAAGACCTACGTCGATAAGAACGGCGGCAAGGTCTCGTTTGATAAGCGCCTGGGCGGGGTGCGAGTACGCTTCCGGCCAGTCTGCAAGAACCAGCGCGACGGGGTCACGAAGACGTTGAATAAAGCCAGCGACAAAGATCATGGGAGCGTCAGTGTCAGTAACTGCCCGGTGGATAAAAGGTCTAAAAAAGCTACCTATGTAGTATCTCCTGACTCGCTTCCTAAAGGCTACGTCTTCGTCGGCGCCTCGGCCGGCAACACCGGGGCCGGCCAAGCCTCGACGGCACGGGTGACGGTAGAGGCCGGCAAAGAAGCGACGGTACGGCTCGCCTTCGCCCTCGCGGGTACGCAACCGGCCGTCTCCCTCGGGGCGGACCAGAGTACGGAGTCTCCTGATGCCGTGGGCGAAGACACCGAAGCTAGCGGCGGCGATGGCGACACCGGCGGCGATGGCGACACAGGCGGCGATAGCGGTGACGGCGGTGACGAGGGCGGTCCCGCCCCAGGGAGCACCACGACCCAGAGTACCGGCGCCACCCCGCCACCGGATGACGACCAACCAAATCCAACGACCACTGCTTCCCCGACCCCGGAACCAGGAGAGGTGGATGCCGCCAAGAACGACCATGACGGCAAGGATGATGATGGAGACGGCAAGGATACGGATAAGGATCCGGCGGTAACCGACAAGAAAAATGGCGCTGACGCGGTTGCCAGTAATTCCAGCGACGCAACTACCACTTCAGACGACAGTCAAGACGACAGTCAAGACGCCAGCGAGTCCAGCACCTCTGGCAGTGATAACGGGGGTAGCACCGCCTCCGACTCGGACCGTACTGCCCGCCTCGCCGGGAGCGATGAGGCCGAGCAGCCGGAAGAGCAAGATTCGGGCCTCGCCGAAGTGTTGACTAAGGGGGAGGACACCTACGCCGGTAAGCCGGCCTGGGTCCAGGCCGCGCTCCTGACCGCCTTCGTCTTACTCGTCGCCGGGGCTGGTTACTACGCCTTCCGCTCGCTGAAACGTTTACGATCCCAGTCCGCCGGTTCGGGAGGAGGCCCATGAATAATGCTACGTAAGTCTCCCCTCCCCCCCTTCTCGCCTTATCACCAAAACCAATAACTCCCCTAAAAAGAAACGACTCATATGAAACACCTAACCAGTTACCCTCGCCGCTTCATCCAGTGGATCGGCCACAGTCACAAGAACTTCTTGATCGCCGCCGTCGCCGCCTCGGCCGTAGTCTTCTCCGTTTCCACCTTCGCCGCCGCCCCGCCGAAAAAAGCGACCGCCAGCTGTTCCGCCGGCATCGTCGCCTGGGCGGAAAAAAATGGTTGGAAGGATCCTTCGACTTACCAATGCAAGGTCGACCTCTCCATCCACAAATTCGATGCTCAGCCCGGCTCGGTCGCTCCCGGTGAATTCACCAACGTCAAGCAGCTGACCAAATTCATCAACAGCGATTCCGCCAAGGCCCGGGCCTTCAACAAGGCCGCCAAGGATAGCCTTTCCAAAGACCAGTACAAAGCCTGGAAGAGCGGCAAGTACTTTACGCCGGTCCAGTTCAAAGAAGATGCCGTCATCGATACGAACACCGCGCTGTCCGGCGGAACCGTAATCTACACCGCCAATGCCAACCGGCGCGTCCAGGCCGGTGATGTCGTCTTCGCCTTCGTCTATAAGGGCAAGGTGACCACTGAAGGTAACGTCCGCATGGACTGCGGCAACCCCCGGGTGGGCAAAGTCCGACCGAAAACTCCGCAGCATCCGCCAGTCAAGAAACCGCCAAAGAAGACACCGAAGAAGCCCGGCAAGCTGGTAGTCGTCAAGTTCGAAGACACCAACGGCAACGCCAAGCTCGATACGAACGAAAAACGAATGAAGGATGTTTCCTTCACGATCGAGGGGCAGAAGACCCAAAAGACCGATGCGAAGGGAACGATCTCGGTAAGCAAGCTGAAGCCTGACGTCTACGACGTGACGGAAAAGCTGCCCGCAGGATACAAGAACACGACCGAATTGAAGCAGAGCGCCCGCGTCGAATCGGGTAAGACCAAGAAAGTCTACTTCGGCAACCAAAAACTAGCTACCCCGGTTGTCGCGCCCTCTCCGACGCCCCCCGCACCAGTAGTTACTCCGACACCTCCAGAGGTGCCGCCGGTGACCACGACCGTCACTCCTCCCCCGGTGACCCCGACCCCGCCGATCGTCTGCACAGAGAACGGCACGCTGAAGATCAGCGGCTACATCGACACGAACGCCAACGGCGTACGTGACACGAACGAGCAGCCGAAGGTCGGTGTCCGGTTTACGCTCAAGAAATCGAATGCCCCGGTCGATGCGCCGGCTGAGAAGGAAGGAACCACCGACACCCAAGGCAGCACGGTGATCAAGGACCTCGAGCCGGCTACTTACGCCGTGACCAAAGACACGCCGACCGCTTACGTGGCCGTCCAAAAGACCCAGACGGTAACGATCGTGAACTGTCAGGAAGCGACCTTGACCTTCGTCAACCAGCCGACGCCGCAGCCCGCCGTCCAACCGGAGATTCCGGTGGTGACCGAAAAATCAGCCATCGCGCCGGTCCAGCAAGCGGTCGGTTCGCTGCCCCAGACCGGTCAAGCCGGCGTGCTCGGACTCGCCACCTTTGCCGGCCTAGCGGCCCTCTACTTCGGAGTCCACTTCGCGCGCCGCCGCAAGAAGTAACCTCACGCCTTGCGCGCCGCCCCTGCCGAGGGGGCGGCGCGCCCCTCCCCGCACCAACCACGATGAATTCCTAAACTGACCCCATGCCCACGCCACAGCACCTCCTCTCCCGACGAACCCTGCTCGCCCTAGTTGCTTTGGTGATGACGGCCGGAGTGGTGCTGGCAGTCAGCACGTATGCCTCCGCGGGCAAGAAAACCATCGCCTGGAAGGCCGACGGCAGCAAAGCGATCTGTAAGCCGGTCGCAGCCGGAAAAAAGTGTGTCAAAACCCGCGGTACCGTGACGACGTACTGGAATACCACCTTTAGCTACAAGACCAAGTTACGTCCCGGTACGTACCGCATCCTCCTGAACTACCGCAGCAGCGGGACGAATCCGCCAGCGGGGTACAACCACAACCTAAAGTTCAAGGCCAACGGCCAGGAGGTCGACGCCTCACCGGTCCCCTGGCGCAGCGAAGGTGGCGGCTATCTCGGTGAAGAATTCCAAATCAAAAAACCACTGAAGAATCTGTCGATCGAATGGAGCAACGACATCTACCAGCCTCCGACGGACATTAACTTCTCGGTAGCGAAGGTCGTCTTAGAGCGGATTGGAATCTCCCCGCAGGACTATCCGGGGAACACCTCGCGCTACTGGGCAGCCAAGATCCTCGAAGACAACGCCCTCGGCAAAGACGCCGCCCAGATCAGCATGACCGACGAGGCCCGCGGCAATCTCAAGGAGATCGAAGCCGGGCGATGTTCGCCGATCGAAGAATTCAAGGCGTGCGTCAAGCTCGACCGCCGGGTACTGAAAGCCGTCTACCAGGTGTCGCGACAAAAGAAGTTCCGAGTCTGGCACTTCACCGGCGGGCCGCACGTCGCCTGCTCCAACCACTTCGAAGGACGAGCGGTCGACCTACAGGAATTCGACGGCAGTTGGCCGAAGAACGGTCGGCGCGACGTGCTCGATGACTTCCGACGCCAAGGCGCCAACGAACTGCTTGGCCCAGGCGACCCGAACCACGACAATCACTGGCATATCGGCTGGAACGGCCCGAATACTACCGCCAAACGCTACGGCAGCTGCTGAACGGCTCGCGGATTCCGCTGAGCACGTCTCCCGAAGGTAATTGACGGCTAGTAGCGTGCGAAGTGGGCAAAGGCGCGGTTCGCCTCGGCCATCTTGTGGACATCCTCGCGCTTTTTCATCGCGTTGCCCTCTTCCTCGTTCGCGGCTTGCAGTTCGCCGGCTAGGCGCTGGGCCATCGAACTACCTTGCTTGGCCCGGGCGGCATCGACGATCCAGCGGATCGCCAGTTGGATACGGCGGCGCTGGGAGACTTCGATCGGTACCTGGTAGGTGGAGCCGCCGACGCGGCGCGCCTTCACTTCGACGACCGGTGAGACGTTCTTGATCGCCGTCTCGAAAAGTTCGACTGGTTCCTTGCTCGTCTTCTTACTGGCAATCTCCAGCGCTTCGTAGAGGATGCCCTCGGCGGTGGTACGCTTGCCATCGAGCATCAGCTTGCCGATGAAACGGCTCATCAGGACGTTGCCATATTTGGCGTCCGGTGTGATTTCGCGTACTTCGGTGCGTCCTTTACGAGCCATTACGTCCCAAGGCTGCTTCGACTTGCGCTGATTGCCGATTGGCAACCAACTGCAGCCTGCGCAGCGCTTTCTCCTTTACTCATGACTTTTTCGCTCCGTACTTCGACCGGCTCTGTTTGCGATCGGCCACCCCAGCGGTATCCAGCGTGCCGCGGACGACGTGATAGCGCACGCCACCAAGGTCCTTGACGTGGCCGCCGCGGATCATCAACACCGAGTGCTCCTGTAAGTTATGGCCCTGCCCGGGAATATAGGCGGTGACTTCCATGTTGTTGGTGAGGCGGACCCGGGCGACCTTGCGGAGCGCTGAATTCGGCTTACGCGGCGTCTGGGTGTAGACCTTGACCGCCACGCCGCGCTTCTGGGGGCTGCCCTTCGGCAGTTTCACCGGACGGTTACCAAGGCTGTTGAAGGTGCGCTGAAGGGCCGGCGACTTCGTCTTCTTGGTAGTGGCCTTCCGGCCCTTGCGGACTAACTGGTTGATGGTTGGCATGAGGTTTTCGTTAGGCTCCCGACGCGCGGACCGGCGCCGGCTCGTCTTCACGAGCGGCTTCAGTTACTGAGACTACGGGAGAAAGCACCGGAGCGTCAAGCTTGGCATCTTCGCGCGAGACCTTCGAGTACAGGTAGTCGTCGGTCATCCCGGTGCCGGCCGGAATCAACTTGCCGATGATCACGTTTTCCTTGAGGCCCTTCAGGTAGTCGGTCTGGCCGGTCAAGGCGGCGTCGATCAGGATCTTCGTCGTCTCTTGGAAGGAGGCGGCCGACAGGAACGACTCGGTGAGCAACGAGGCCTTGGTGATGCCAAGCACCAGCGGCTCGAAAGTTGCCTTCTCTTTGCCTTCCTTGAGCGCAGCGTTGGCGGCCGCGATCTTGTCTTCGGAAAGGACTTCGGACGGAATCAGGTTGGTATCGCCGGAATCCGCGACGCGGACCTTGGAAAGCATCTGCTTGATGACGATCTCGATGTGTTTGTCGGAAATGTACTGCGCCTGGGCCGCGTAGATCTGTTGCACCTCGGAAATCAGGTAACGCCAGGTCTCTTCCGTGCCGCGCAGCTCCAAAAGTTCGTGCAGGTTGAGGGTTCCTTCGGTCAACTGGGTACCGACGGCGACGTGCTCTTTATCTTTGACGCGTAGTTTGGCAAAGGCCGGGACGGTGAACTCGCGGGTGTCTGCCTCATCGGCGTCCTTCTCGTCTATGCTCGAAGCAGGTTTTGGCTTCTCGCCGGTGACGGTAATGATTTTCTTATCATCCTTCTCGACGATTTTCACCGTACCCGCCAAATCGGTAACGGCGGCGGCACCCTTCGGCGGACGTGCTTCGAACAACTCTTCGACCCGCGGCAGACCCTGGGTGATATCCTCGGAGGCCACACCGCCGGTATGGAAGGTGCGCATCGTCAATTGCGTACCCGGCTCACCGATCGACTGGGCCGCGATCACGCCGACCGCTTCGCCATGCGTGACGAGCTTACCGGTGGCCAAATCCAGGCCGTAACACTTCTGGCAGGTGCCAATATGCTGGATGCAGGTGAGGATCGAGCGGACGATCGCTTCCGGCACTTTCCGCTCGGCGATCTCCGCCAGGACGTCTTTGGTGATCAGCGTCCCCTTCTTGGCAACGACCGCCCCCTTGGCATCCTTGGCGTCCTTCATCAGGACGCGGCCGTAGATGTGATCGGGGAAGCTATCGCCGCGTACTTCGGCGTCGCTGGTCGTAAAGGTCAGACCTTCCTTGGTGCCGCAATCATCAACCACGATGACGGTATCCTGGGCGACATCGACCAGGCGACGCGTCAGGTAGCCGGCGTCGGGGGTACGCAAACCCTTGTCGGTCAGCCCTTTCCGCGCGCCGTGCGTGGAGATGAAGTACTCGAGCGCCTGCAGTCCTTCCTTGTAGTTCGATTTGATCGGGAGCTCGATGATGCGGCCGGACGGGTTGGCAACCAAGCCTTTCATGCCGGCCATCTGGTTCAGCTGCGAGGTGTTACCGCGAGCCCCAGAGATGACCGTCTGGTAGACGGGGTTGGTATGGTCTTGGGCGCCGAGCATCGCCTTTTCAATCTTGCTCGAGGCGGCCATCCACTGCTCCAGGACCTTGGTGTACCGTTCGTTTTCCGTAATTAGGCCTTCTTCATACTGGCGACCGATCTCGGCGGTGGTCTTCTCAGTGGCGGTGATGATGCCGACCTTCTCCTCCGGAATCGTCAGGTCGTCGGCCGAGATCGTGATACCGGACTGTGTGGAAAATTCGAAGCCGAGGTTCTTCAGGTCGTCGACCACTTGCGCGGTCGCCTCGGTACCGAAACTCTCATAGATTTCCGAGACGATGCTGTGGAGCGATCGTTTGTCCATCGCCTTGTTGATGAACGGCTGGCCTTCCGGCAGAGCGCGGTTGAAGATGATGCGGCCGACGGAAGTATCGACGATACCCAGCTCCGGCAAGCGCACCTTCACCTTGGCTTGGTAATGGACGTTGCGGTTTTGGTAGGCAAGGACGGCGTCCCCCGGGCTGGCATAGACTTTGCCTTCGCCTTCGGCTCCGTCTTTCAAGCTAGTCAGGTAGAAGCAGCCCAGGACGATTTCCAGCGTCGGCGCGACCACTGGCTCACCAGCGGCAGGCTTGAGGAGATTCTGTTTGGCGCTCATCAAAAGGCGTGCTTCTTCCAGGGCCTTGATGGAGAGCGGTACGTGGACGGCCATCTGGTCGCCGTCGAAGTCGGCGTTGAAGGCCGTACACACCAACGGGTGGATTTTGATCGCCTTACCCTCGATCAGGATCGGCCGGAAGGCCTGGATACCCAGACGGTGCAAGGTAGGAGCGCGGTTCAAGAGCACATAGTGCTTCCGGGTGACCGCTTCCAACATATCCCAGACCGCCGGTTCGGATGCGCCTTGCAGGGCGCGGTCGATCATCTTGGAAGCGGATTTGACGTTGTGCGAAAAGCCGCCGGCCAACAGCTTGCCGATCACGAACGGCTTGAAGAGTTCCAGGGCCATCCGCTTCGGGATGCCGCACTCATCGAGCTTCAGGTTGGCGCCGCCGACGATGACGGAACGGCCGGAGTAGTCGACGCGTTTGCCGAGCAGGTTCTGCCGGAACCGCCCCTGCTTGCCCTTAAGCATGTCGGAAAGTGACTTCAGGCGGCGCTTGTTGCCGATACTGGAAACGGCCCGGCCGCGGCGGGCGGAGTTATCGATCAGGGCGTCGACCGCTTCTTGAAGCATCCGTTTTTCGTTGCGTTGGATCACTTCCGGAGCGCGCAACTTCATCAGCTTCTTCAGGCGGTTATTGCGGTTGATCACGCGGCGGTAGAGGTCATTCAAGTCGGAGGCGGCAAAGCGCCCACCGTCGAGTTGCACCATCGGCCGAAGGTCCGGCGGAATCACCGGAAGGCTGGTCACGATCATCCAGCTCGGGTCGATTTCGGCCTTGCGGAAACCCTCCACCAGGTTGAGCCGCTTGAGCGCCTTGCGGCGGCGCTGGCCGGTGGTCTCGCGCGCTTCCGCTTCGAGATCCTTGGCGAGGTCGTTGAGGTCGAGACTGTTGATGATCTCGAGGACGGCTTCGGCGCCGACGCCGGCGTTAAAGACGCCCCGATACTTCTCCGTCAATTCACGGTACTTGGCCTCGGTAATGATTTGCAGCGGCTCGAGGGTGTCAAGCTCGTCAAGGGCCAGGGTGTAGCCCTGCTGCAATACTTCGGCTTGCTCCTTGTGCTCGACGTTCAGCCGTTCGAGTTCCGACTTCAGCTCGTCTTCGAGGATTTTCTTCTCCTTAGCCGATGCCGTCCCGATATCCCCGCCACGAGCGTCCGTGATTTCCTTGACCGCCTTCTCCTGGGTAGTCTTCGCTTCCGCCACAGCGGCATCGAAGTCCGCCTTCAGCTGGACCTTCATCTCCTCGCGCTTGCCTTCATCGACGGAGATAATTACGAAGTTCGCGAAATAGACGACCTTTTCCAAGAACTTGATGCTCATGCCCAGCAGTAGGCCAAGTCGTGAAAAGGTACCGCGCAGGTACCAGATATGGACCACCGGCGCGGCCAGCTTAATGTGCGCCATGCGCTCACGTCGCACCGCGGACCGAGTCACCTCGACGCCGCACTTGTCGCAGACGATGCCCTTGTAACGAATTTTCTTGTACTTACCGCAGTAGCATTCCCAGTCCTTGGTCGGCCCAAAGATACGCTCGTCGAATAGACCATCCTTTTCCGGCTTTTGGGTGCGGTAGTTGATCGTCTCCGGCTTGGTGACCTCACCGTGCGACCAGTGTTCAATCTGGGCGGGACTCGCCAAGCTGACGCGTACCGCATCGAAGTCCTTCTGGTTGTTGTTCTGGGGGGAGGGTGAAGCGCTCATCGGACTCCTCGGCTATCTTTCATAAGAGACGAGAACTGCCCCCTGGCCGGGCGAGACGGTTGGAACGGGAAGCGCAATGACGCAGTTACGGTGACGAGCGGTGAAACCGCCGCCGCCCCAAGGGGCGGTTCGTAGGCGGAAAGGAAGGTGGGCATGAAGTCCATACTATTCTCCTGAATTCTTAATGCCGAGCGGATCTTCCGCTTCGGTGGTGACGGCGACATCATCGTCGTCCTCCGCCCCGTCGGTGTCATCGCTGGCCGGTTGGACGAGGGCGTCGTCAGTCCCGATGTTCACCTGGGTGCGCTGGGTATCGGAATCGACTTCGAGGACGTCGAGGACATCGCCGGAGACCACTTGTGCGACCTCGGCTTCGATTTCTTCGTTGACGTCGTGCGTGCCGCCGCCAAGCAATTGGACGTTGAGACCGAGGCTCTGCAGCTCCTTGACGAGGACACGGAACGATTCGGGCCGCGACGGCTCCTGCGGCGGGCTGTCCTGGATGATTGACTCGTACGTCTTGGCTCGGCCGACGACATCGTCGGACTTCACCGTCAGCATTTCTTGCAAAGTGTGGGCGGCGCCATACGCTTCGAGGGCCCAGACTTCCATCTCGCCGAACCGTTGGCCGCCGAACATCGCCTTACCACCAAGCGGCTGCTGGGTGACGAGGGCATAGGGACCGGTCGAGCGGGAGTGCATCTTATCGTCGACCAAGTGGTGCAGCTTCAGCATGTAGACGGTGCCGACGGTAGTGCGCTGATCGAAGGCTTCGCCGTTACGGCCGTCGTAGAGTTGCTCTTTGCCGTCGATCGACAAGCCGGCCTTCTGCCGCTCCTCGCGGATCTGCTCCATCGTGATGCCTTCGAAGACCGGGGTGGCGACCGTGTAGCCGAGTTTCTCCGCCGCGCCGCCGAGGTGCGTCTCTAAGACTTGGCCGAGGTTCATGCGCGAGGTCACGCCGAGAGGATTCAAGATGATATCGACCGGAGTGCCGTCCGCCAGGTGAGGCATGTCTTCGACCGGCAGGATTTCCGAGATGACGCCCTTGTTACCGTGGCGCCCCGCCATCTTGTCGCCGACCTGGACCTTACGCACTTGGGCCACGGAGACCTCGATTTTCTTGAGCACGCCGGCTTGCAGTTCGTCGCCTTGGTCACGGTCGAAGATCTTGACGCCGACGACCTTGCCTTGCTCGCCGTGCTGCAGGCGCAAACTGGTGTCTTTGACGTCACGGGCTTTCTCCCCGAAGATGGCGCGGAGTAGCCGCTCTTCCGCGGTCAGTTCGGTTTCACCTTTCGGCGTAATCTTACCGACCAGAATGTCCCCCGCCCGTACTTCGGCGCCGATCCGGACGATGCCGTTTTCGTCGATGTCCTTGAGGGCCTCGACGCCGACGTTGGGAATGTCGTTGGTGGTCACTTCCGGACCGAGTTTGGTATCGCGGATGTCGATCGAGAAGCGGCCGATGTGGATGCTGGTGAAACGGTCCTTTTGGACCACCCGTTCGGAGATAATCACCGCGTCCTCGTAGTTGGAACCGCCCCAGGCCATGAAAGCGACGCGCAGGTTCTGGCCCAAGGCCAACTCACCGTTGTCGGTAGCCGGGCCGTCGGCGATTACCTGTCCGCTCTTGATCGTCTCGCCGATCGAGACAATCGGGCGCTGCACCAGTCCCATGTCCTGGTTCGAACGGACGAACTTGCGCAGCTCATAGGTGTCGGTCCGCTGTTTGGTCTTTATCTGGATCTCGGAGGCATCGGCGTAGACGACTTCACCGCCTTCGCCGGCGATGACGATCTGGCCGGTATCGTAAGCGGTACGCGCTTCGATACCGGTGCCGACGATCGGAGCCTGGGGGCGCACCGTGGCGACGGCCTGGCGTTGCATGTTCGAGCCCATCAAGGCCCGGTTGGCGTCGTCATGCTCCAGGAATGGAATCAGGGCCGCCGTGATGGAGACGATCTGTTTCGGCGAAACGTCGATGAATTCGACTTCGTTCGCGAGGACCGAGGCCGGCGCGAAACCACGTCGAACGATGACGCGATCCGCCACCAAGGTACCGTCCGCTTTCAGCGGCGCGTTCGCCTGGGCGATATTGTGTCCCTCTTCATGCGAGGCATCGAGGTAGACGATCTCGTCGGTGACGCGGCCGTGCTTTCCTTTTTTCTCTACCTTGCGATACGGCGTCTCGATGAAGCCGAATTCATTGATCCGCGCATAGGAGGCCAGTGAGGTGACCAAGCCGATGTTCGGTCCTTCCGGCGTCTCGATCGGGCAGATACGTCCGTAGTGCGAGACGTGCACGTCGCGAACTTCGAACGAGGCGCGCTCCCTGGTGAGACCACCCGGCCCCATGGCGTTCAAGCGACGCTTGTGACCGAGCTCGGAGAGCGGATTAGTCTGGTCCATGAACTGGGACAGTTGGGAGCTGGCGAAGAATTCCTGGATCGCCGCGACGATCGGACGGACGTTGACCAGCTGGGCGGGCGTGACGGAATCCGGTTCCGAGACCGACATGCGGTCCTTGATGATGCGCTCGACGCGCAAAAGACCACGTCGGAAAGACAGCTGAATCAGTTCGCCGACGGAGCGGATGCGGCGATTCTTCAGGTGGTCGATGTCGTCGGCCGACTCCTGGGAATTGTTGAGACGGATTACTTCCTTGACGATCGCGATGATGTCCGAAGCGAGGAGGATGCGATGCTCTTTCTCATTCGGCAGGTCCTGCTTCAAGCGCTGGTTCAGCTTGTAACGACCGACCTTGCCGAAGTCGAAGCGGGAGTAGTCGAAGAAGGTCGACTCGATCAGGCTCTTCGCGTTATCCACGGTCGCCAGGTCACCCGGGCGGATGCGCTTGTAAATTTCGATTGAGGCTTGGTCGACCGTCTTCGCGGTATCCCGTTCAAGAGTCGCCGCGATGTAGGCATGGTCTGTGTCGGTATCGACGTCCTTGAAGGCAGCCAAGATCTCCTCGTCGGTCGACAGGCCCAGGATGCGTAAGAGTGCCGTCACGGCGATCTTGCGCTTCCGGTCGATTTTCACGAAGAGCTGGTTCTTGTTCGAGGTCTCGATCTCCAGCCAGGCACCGCGCGTGGGGATGACCTTGGCGCCATAGAAGTTCCGGTTGCCGGAGCGCTCCGAGGTAAAGAAGACGCCGGCCGAGCGGACCAGCTGGGAGACGACGACGCGCTCGACGCCGTTGATGATGAACGTACCGCGGCCCGTGATCTTCGGGAAATCGCCCAGGAAGACTTCTTGTTCGCGAATCTCCCCGGTCTCCAGGTTGGTCAGTTGTACCTGGACGCGCAACGGCGCCTCGTAAGTAATATTTCGGTCACGGGCCGTGTCCTCGTCGGTCTTCGGCTCCTCAAAGGCGTAGGCGCCGAACGAAAGTTCGAGACTACGGCCGGTGAAGTCACGGACCGGGGAGATTTCATCCAGCAGTTCCCGCAAACCCTCCTCCAGGAAGGAGTTATATGAATTCTTTTGTACCTCGATCAGGTTGGGTAAATCCAACACTGGCGGTGAGGCGGTAAAATAACGTCGATCAGCCACCAAAGACACTCCCTTTTTCTGGTTACGTGATTACTCGTTCAGAACCGCCGTACAAACGCAAAAAAAACGCACCTTAAGCAAAGCTTCTTAAGGCGTTTTATTTAATCAGCGTAGAAGCGGGGCCACAAACATCTGTAACTATCTTAGCCACTGGCCGGCGAGGCTGTCAACACCTGGTCGCGACCGACGATATAAGAGACTACTCCCCAGACGAGCAGCAGCACCCCGACCGCCGTCACCGTCGTCGCGGCACTCAAGAGATCGGTCAAAAGTCCGGTCAAGAGCACCGGCACGGTATTGGCCACGTTGATGCTCATGCCGAGCACTCCGAAAATGCGTCCTCGGAGCGAAGCATCTGTCCGCTCGTGCAATAACGTCTGGCTGGCGATCATTACGACGGCGATTGCCAACCCTAAGACTGCCGCCGCCACCGCGGTAAGGCCTTGTCGGGCGTTGAATGGGTCCTGGGCCAGGGAGAGGTGGTGATCGATCAGCCATGGAGCGATGGTCTGGACCAGACCGAGCACCAGGACCGCCAGGCCGGCGACGAGGAGATGGACGGTGATCACCATCCGCAGCGATAAGGACCGGCGTAGCCGATGTAGCCAAAAGCCACCCCCCAGCATGCCGGCCCCGATCGGAATGATGATCGCCCGGCTGACCTCGCGAAGATTAAGGCCCAGTACTTGCGAGGTGAAGGCCGGCAGGACGACCATCACGACGCCGATCGTCGCCCAGATGAAGGTAAGCTGGGCGATACCGAAACGGATGGAGCCGTGTTCGCGCACGGCCTGGACGCCTTCCCGAAGGCTCGCTAGCACCGTCCCGTACGCCGAACGTAGAGGAACCGGGGCCGCGGGACGATGGTGCGACGGGGGGAGGGCGTACCCGGCGACCGTGGCCAAAGCGAACATCACCGCCGCTAGGATAATCGGCAACGCGTCCCCGCCGATGGCCGCCAACGGGCCGGCCAGACCGTACCCGATGATGAAGGAAACGAACATTGTCATCATAAAGACGGCGTTGGCCCCGACCAGCCGCCGCTTCTCGACCAGTTCGGGAATCAAGGCTGCCTCGGCGGGTGTGAAGAATTGGGTGACCGTCGCGATTACGAAAGTGACGAGATAAATCAGCGGCAGCGAATGCAGGGCTGGGATAAAGGCGATCACGACGATCGCCCGGATCAGGTTGGTGACAATCAGCACGCTGCGGCGGTTCCAACGATCCGCGAAGACGCCGGCGATCGCCCCGAACAGGAGTGAGGGAATCCCGAACGACAGGACGAACAGCGATACCAGGATCGACGAGTGGGTGAGGTCGAAGACGCGGATCAACAAGGTAAAGTTGATCATGTTGAAGGCGGTCAGGCTAAGCGCTTGGGACAACCAAAGCTTGCCGAAATGCCGGTTCGGCTCGAGGTCACGTAATAGCCTGATAAAACGGAGCCACATCAGTCGTTACTCGTCAGTGCTACGATTCCTTTTCCATCCACCTTTGATTCCTCCGACGAGCCGCTTCTCAAGACTTACCTGAGATTATCTGACAGCATCGTCTGTATGACTCTCAAATATCGAATTTCAGCGTCGTCATTTACGGACTTTGTCGAGCGAGTTCGGCCCGCTCATCACCTCGTCGATCAGGCCGTACTTCTTGGCGTCCTCGGGTGACAGGTAGTAGTCACGCTCGGTGTCTTGCGCGACTTTAGCCAGCTTCTGGCCGGAATGTTTGGCTAGGATCTGGTTGAGCATCTGTTTCATGCGCAGGATTTCGCGCGCCGTGATATCGATGTCAGTCGCCTGGCCACCGATGCCTTGCGCCAGGACCTGATGGATCATCACCCGTGAATGCGGCAGGGCATACCGTTTTCCTTTGGCACCGCCGCCCAACAGTACTGCTCCCATGGAAGCAGCCATGCCCATGCAGACGGTGGAGACGTCGGCCTTGATGTGCTGCATCGTGTCATAAATCGCGAGGCCCGAGGAGACGCCGCCACCCGGCGAATTGATGTAGAGAAAGATATCGAGATCCTGGTTTTGCGAATCAAGCCAAAGCAGCTGTGCCATGATCACATTAGCGACATTGTCGTCGATGCCGGTACCAAGAAAGATTATACGTTCGTTTAACAGCCGCGAATAAATATCGTAGGCTCGTTCCCCGAACTGGGATTTTTCAAGAACGGTCGGAATCAGGATCTGGTTGGTGATAGCGGGAGTCTCCGCAGTGTTGTTACCCATAGGCCTCCTTTAGCCTCACCAGTGTATCACCCTAGCGCTTCCAGCAGCCTTGCCGGCTCCCCCGCCGCCCTACCAGGCCGCCCCGCGGCCATAATTCAGCCAGATCACTTGCAACGTCCGGACTAAGCTCTCGCGGTTGGCAGCCAGGCTGAATATCAGACCGCCGGCCGTCTCGCTCGGCCGTAAGGCGATTTGTAGCAGATAGGCCTCGAGTTTCGGCGTCATGCGGATGCCGTAACGGCGGGCCAATAAACGAATCAGTTTGCGGGCGGACCGTTTGAGCTGCTCACTCGGGACGTCCCGCGACTCCGTCCAGCCGCGCTCCCAGACGGCGATGTTCTCCCCCGCCATAGAGACCGGCATGAAAACGTCGCGGCGGTCGGGTCGCGCGACGGTAGGCCGGTTGGCAACGACTACTTCCGGAGAACGGGGCCGCTCCTTGGCGCCTCCTCCCGGCGCGCCGCCAGCCATCGGCGGGAGTTTCTCCAGGGTGTCGCTATGCGCCGCTAACAAGTCCAGCACCTCGTGCAGGACTTGCGACACCTCGATCGGTTCCGAACCCTCGGAAGCCGATCTGGTGCTCGTTTGGGATTCGACGGCTTCTGGTGGTACCACGCCCTCAGACAATTCCTGGTCCGTAGGAGATGTCAGGATGCCTTCCGCCGCGTAAATCTCCGCGATCAATTCATCGATATCCGCCTCCGTAACGACCGGTTCGGTTCCGTCCGCCATGACTTTGTCCCAAGCGCGTTCGGGGAGCTGATCAGCCACCCGGAGGGCGCGCGCCAACGTCTGCTCCTCCTCGGTCAGGAGCGTCGACTGTTCCGGAGGCTTTTCTCCTTCGACGCCGGCGATCTCCTTCGCGAACCGCTCTTCCGGCACTGGCGGATGATCCGCCCTGACGACGATCGGCTGATCAAGCGGCAGCTCCACCGGTTCCTCCAGCGCCTCTGAGGGATGAAGCCTTGATGGTTCATGATGAGGCACGGCTTCGCGGGCGGTAGTCTGGGCCGCAATCGTGATTTCCGTCGTCTCTCCCGGCGACTCGATACGGATGCGGACTTCGTCTCGCTCCGTTAACGCCGAAGCAATCTCCGACAACCGAGCCGGCACGTCTCGCGGAGGCGCTTCCCGGACGGCATCAAGCACCCGCTGGCTTATGGTGTCCGGTGCCGCCGGGGGTTGCTCTTTACGCCGTAAGGTGAGCTTGTGATCGATTTCCACGGTCGCCGTCGACAGTTCGTGGCGTTCCCGACGTACCAGCCAGCTGAATAAGAACTGGCGCCGTTCGAGGTGCCAGCGTCCACCCAGCCGGTCCAACAAGCGATCGACCTGATCCCGCACTTCGGCGGGCAGGCGCTCGCGCACGTCTTCATACGATTCTTGGCGCGGTTGGGGCCGGCGCTCCGCAGTAGTATCAGCGGCTCCCTCCGTCCGTCTGACTGGTTTCGGAAGCGCTACCGGTCCTTCTGGCGGCCGCTGGTCAATCTTGGGACGCGGCTTTTCATTACCCGGCACCGGCTTCTTAGCCGGAGGTTCTCCTTCTTTCGATTTCGCTTTCTGTTTCTTTAGCTTCGGCTTGGGCTTCGGCGCCGTCTCGACCGTATCGTCCTTGTCGAACTGTTCTGACCAGTCGAACACGACGTCCGGGCGTTTCATTAGGTCGCGTATTCGACCAGTTTGGTAACGGCTAAGCGGTTGCCCAGGATATGCTCGACATAGTGGCGAAAATCGTCCGTCTGGATGCGTTCCATCGTCTCCTGGTCAGGAGCCGCGGCGGCCTGTCGTTCGAGTTCGGCTTGCACCTCTTTGGCCGCCGGCTTGAGCGTTTCCTGAGCTTGGACGGCGTTCAGGACCAGGCTCATCTTCGCTCGCTTTTCCGCCTCCGGCCGCGATTCCTCGCGGATATCCGCTTCCGTTTTTCCCATTTGCTCCAGGTACTTATCGAAGGGCAGGCCCTGCCGCTCGATGCTTTGACGGTACTCCGCCAGCATCTTCCCGAGCTCTTCCTCGACGATGATCTCGGGAATCTCTACGGTAGATTGGTCCATCACTTTTTCCAGAACGGCCATCTCCGTCTCTCGCTGCGCTTCGGCCTCTTTTTCTTGCCGCAGGTTATCGGCTAGGCGCTGTCGCAAATCAGCCAAGCTTTTGGCGCCCATTTTCTTGGCGTACGCCTCATCCAGATCCGGCAGCACCTGCTCCTGGACGCTTTTCGCAGTCACCGTGAATTCGACCTTTTGGCCCGCCAGGCCCTTCTCACGGTAATCCTTGGGGAATTTTATCTTAAACTTCTTGGTGTCCCCTGTCCGCAGCTTGACGAGGTTATCGGCAAAACCCGGCATGAAGCTATCTTCGCCGAGGATCAACGGGTGGTTTTCGCTCTTCGCTCCTTCCACTTCCTCACCTTTATGTCTCCCGACGAAGTCGATTTCGATCCGGTCACCTTTGGCCGCCGGCCGATCGACATCCTTGAATTCGGCCTGGCTTTTGCGCAGCTGGCCGAGCGTCTCTTCGACAAGCTTGTCTGAATAATCAACCGTGGCGGGCTTCACTTTGACGGACTTGTAATCTCCTAGCACTACCTGCGGCATCACGGAGACGACGGCCGAATACGTTAAACCATCCCGCTCCAAATGGGCCGCCTGGCTTGGCAAGTCAGTCTCGGGGCGGGTCAAGGGTTTCAGGTCATGTTTCTTGACCGCCTGATAGTACGAATCCTGGACGGCGATTTCCCGCCCTTGCTGGGCCAAGTACTCCGGGCCGACCCGTTGGGCGAGCACGCTGCGCGGCGCCCGGCCTTTGCGGAAGCCGGGCACATTGACCTGGTCCGACAGTTGACGCGCCGCCACGTCGAGATACTCCCCCATCTCGGCCGGTTCGATCCGGACGGTCAGCTTGACGGTGCTTTTCGGCAGCTTTTCGACATCGATTTGCATACTCGCTCCAGTATACAAGCCCCGGCTCACAAGAAAAACGGTAGAGCGGCCAATAAGGGCAAGGTGAGGCGGTGGGAAGGTAAACCGAGTCAACACACTACCGGACACGAGGCCAGGCTCTAGGAGATCCAACGGTTCATCTTGGTCCTGTGCCGGGGAGAGGAATCGAACCTCCACGGGGTTTCCCCCACTGGGTCCTAAACCCAGCGCGTCTACCTAGTTCCGCCACCCCGGCGTGTCCCTTGAAATGGTAGCAGGTACGGGACGCGTCTACCTGGTGGAGTCATCCCGGCGAGAGCCGGGGTCACCCGGCGCATCCATTAAGACAAAGGCAAGCCGAGGAGCCGGTATCCCGAGTCTTGCTACTCATATGGTTCGCAGATTACCGGAACCCAGCGCCTGCCTCCATCGCCTCCGCTTGACTGGCCAGCCGCTCGATATACCAGCGAACCAATTTAAGAAGTCTTCGTAATACCCGTAACTGCCAGCCGATCGTCAGCGTGCGAAGCGCGATCATACCGTCACCTTGTCTTTCATTTCCGCGAACTTCTTGTCCGAAATGCCCGGGATGTTCATCAGGTCTTCCGGAGCCTGGAACGGCCCGTTCTGCTCACGATAGTCGATGATTTTTTGCGCCGTGCTCGGCCCTACTCCCGGTAGCTTGTCTAACTCCTCGGGCGAGGCGTCGTTAATATTGACGAGGCCCTCATGCTGTCCACTAGCCGAACCCGTAGATCTGCCCTCGCCCTGGAACGGAATGTATATTTTTTGATGGTCTTTCACCTTGTCGGAGCGATTAAGCTCTTTGGCGATCCCTTCCACGTCAGCTTGCTCGGTCAAGCCGCCGGCGATGGCGATCACCTCATCGAGCAAACTGCCTTCTACCACTTTGCGCACGCCCGGCACGACCACCGCACCTTCGATGTCGACGGTGATTTCGCCCGCCGCCGGAGACGCCGGGCTTCCAGTCACCGGCGCCGCACCGCGCCCCAGGGCATACGAGTAGCCACTGCCGGCCGCCAGCACGCCGACGATAGCCGCGATTACATAGATACGGTACTGTTCCCAAATTTGACGCATCTGATCATTCATATGGCTACTTGCTAATAGTCATATTGTAATAGTCGCTCGCTTGGTTGTCAATACTTGATTGCAAAATTAAAAAATCCTCTTCGGAGCAACCGCGTTATTTTCAACTGAGATCAGCGTCTTGCGGACGTTAAAATCCCGAACAGGCGATCAAGCCTTTACTACCTGGCCTGCACGGTCGAAGAACAGTCGCTACCCGAACCAGTCAGTGAGATTTTTCGGATGAAAGATCAGCTCAGACCGGACGCTGGATGGCGATCGCCCGTGCCCGAAGAAGAGGATGCTGCGACAGGTCGGCGTCACCGGATAGTAGATCATCAGCCGCGGCCCGAGCATCCCGTAAGAGGTCTGTGTCGGATAACGCTTCAATTGAAACGTCGAAGCCGGACTGCTTGGTACCGAGGAGATCACCCGGCCCGCGCAGCTTCAAGTCGACTTCCGCCAGATGGAAGCCGGACGTCGATTCTTCCATCGCCCGCAAGCGCTCATCGTCTTCGGTTGAAGCCTCCCCTGGCACCAGGTAGCAGAAGGCAGGTTGCGTACCACGTCCGACCCGACCGCGAAGCTGGTGCAGCTGAGCCAAGCCGAACTGCTGCGCCTCTTCGACGATCATCACCGTCGCGTTCGGGACGTCGACGCCGACTTCGATCACCGTCGTCGAAACCACCGCATCGGTCTCGCCTGCCACGAAACGGCGCATCACTGCCTCCTTTTGATCAGACTTCAGTCGTCCGTGAAGCAACTCCAGCCGGAATCCACGAAGCGGCCCCTCCTGAAGTTTGGCGACTTCGGTCGTCGCATCCTTGAGACCCGAGACCGACTCCTCGATCACCGGGTAGACGACGAAGGCCTGGTGACCGGCGGTGAGTTCATCCCGCAGGCTGCTGAACATCGTCTCTCGCTCAGCTCCCAAGACCACTTTGGTCGCGACCGGCTGACGGCCGGTCGGCCGGGACTTGATCACCGAAAGGTCTTGATCGCCGTAGGCCACCAGCGCCAGGCTGCGCGGAATCGGGGTAGCCGTCATCGTCAAGAGGTGAGGGGTGTGCTGGCCGCGAAGCTTCGCGCGCTGATCCACTCCGAAGCGATGCTGTTCGTCGACGATCGCCAGTGCCAAACGCTCCCAGCGGACGTCTTCCTGAATCAAAGCGTGGGTGCCGACCACGACAGAAGGCGCTCCGGAGTCCAATGCTTCATGAACTTCCCGCTTGCGCGACGCCGAATCGCTGCCGAAGAGACTGAGGACGGTAATCCCGTGGGGGACCAGCCACCCAGCCAGCGTAGCGACATGCTGCCTCGCCAATACCTCCGTCGGCGCCATCAGGGCGGCTTGGTAGCCGGCTCGGACCGCCTGGTGCAGCGCCGCCGCCGCGACCGCCGTCTTCCCCGACCCCACGTCACCCTGCAAGAGGCGCATCATCGGCAGTTCCTGGTCGAGGTCTTGCAGGATCTCGTGGATGCTCAGTCGCTGTTCGTCGGTCAACGACCAGGGTAAAGAAGAGACGAACTCCTTGGTCAGGACCGCCTCGTAGGGGATGCGGTAAGCGTGTCGGGACGCTCGCCACTCCTGCCGGGACTGGAGCGTCGCCAGTTGCAGCACCAACAGTTGGGCGAAGTCGAAGCGACGGCGCGCCGCACGCATTTGCGCCTCGTCGTCCGGAAAGTGGATCTGCCGAAGCGCCGCGGCGACCGGAGGCAAATCGAAGCGCGCCCGTAACTTTTGAGGGAGGTCGTCGGTAACCTGATCGGCGAGCCCGAGCAGTGGCTTCAGTTTGGCGCGCAGCCACTTCGAGGAAAGGCCGTTCGTCTCGGGGTAGACCGGCACCAGCCGGGCCGTGTGGGTCTGCTCGGCCGTCACCGGCTCATGGGTCGGCGACTGCAGGGACGGCCGGCCGTAGTCGGTCTTCAGTTTACCGGCGAAGATGTATTCCTCTCCCGCCCGTAACTGCTTGGCCAAGTAGGGTTGGTTGAACCAGACCGCCTCGATGAAGCCACGCTCATTGCCGATGGAGGCTTTGACGATCATCTTACCGTGCCGGCTGCGACGCGCCTCCGTGCCCAGCACGGTCGCGCGGACGGTAATGTGCTCGCCGTGGTCCACGCCGCCAAAACGCTGCAACTCATCGACCGTCTTCACCGCCCGCAGGTCCTCGTACTTGCGCGGGAAGTAGTGAAGGAGTTCGCGCACGTCAGTGATGTCGAGCCGGGCCAAGCGATCGACGTACGCCGGGCCGACGCCAGCCAGCGCCTCGACCGGCGTTTCCAAAGTAACCGTCAGGGTCTTCGCCATGTCCCCATTATGCCCGCTCAAGCCGGTTGGATGTCGAGTGACTGCCACAGGTAGAGGCACGCCAGGGTGCGATACGGCCGCCACGGTTCGGCGAGCTTGGCTAATTCGGCCGGACCTGGCCGGTCAGGCAGTCCGTAGAGACGCTCCACCGCGCGGCGAATACCAAGATCACCCAGCGGCAAGACGTCAGGCCGCTCGAGATGGAAAATGAGGAACATCTGGGCCGTCCACTCACCGAAACCTTTGACGGCGGTCAGGGCAGCGACGATATCCTCGTCGGAACGGTCACCGAGACGGTCGAGGTCGAGGCGGCCGTCTCCAAGATGTTCCGCCAAGTCGCGCAGATAGGATACTTTGGCGCCAGATAAACCGACCTGGCGTAGTTCTGCTGAATCAGCGGCGAGGATTTCCGTCGACGTCGGAACGCCGCCACAGAGTTCGGCCAGGCGGCCGTAAATCGCACGGGCCGCCTTGACCGAAAGCTGTTGTCCGATGAGCGAGCGCACCAGCGAACCATAGGCATCGGGCGGACGTCCCCGTTTGCGGTCTCCTACCGAGAGTCTGCCGTATCGCTCGACTAGCCCGGCCATCTTTTGATCCGCTTGGACCAGATGAGCGGTGCCGGCAGGCCCGTCGGCGGACTTAGCCAACTTTGACGAAGCGTTTTTTGCCAAGCTGAAGCACGTCGCCCGGGCGGAGCGTGATTTCGCCGACCGTGTCGACGGTGGTCTCATTGACCCGGAAGGCATTCTGGGCAATCAAGCGTTGCGCCTCAGAAGAGCTGACACCGAATGCCTTCTTGATGACATCACGACTGTTCATGACGCGAGCGGCAGGCTCCCAGACGGGGATGTCAGCTGGCTGTTCTTTCTGCTGGAAGACTTTGACAAAATGCTCCTCGCCCTGCTTAGCCGCTTTCTCACCTTGCACCTCCCGGACGATCGCGTAGGCCAGACGCATTTTGGCGTCACGCGGATTCTTCTTGACGAGCGTGGCGAGGTCCGCCACTTCTTCCTCGGAAACCGACGTGCACCAGGCGAAAGCGTTCGTAATGACCTCGTCCGGCAAGGTCATGACTTGGCCGTAAAGGTCTTCCGGTGCTCCCGTGATCGCGATCGCATTGCCTGCGGTCTTGCCGATCTTTACTCCCTGGGCGTCGGCCAGGAGCGAGTTGGTCAGGACGAATTTTTCTTTGCCCAGATATTCCTTCTCCAGCTTGCGGCCGGCCAGCATGTTGAAGGTCTGGTCGGTGCCGCCGAGTTCCAGGTCGATTTCCATCGCCACCGAGTCGTATCCCTGCATCAGGGGATAGAGAAACTCACGCAAGCTGATCGGCTTGCCAGCTTTGCGGCGGTCCTCGAACATGTCGCGTTCCAGCATCTGTTGCACCGTGAAATGCCCTGCCAATTCGGCGACCTCGGCGAAAGAAAGCTTCGATAGCCACTTTGAGTTGAAGCGGGTTTCGATCGGATTCCGACCCCCGAAGTCGAGAACCGCCGCCGCCTGCTTTTGGAAGTGCTTGGCGTTGGCGAGCACTTCGTCCCGGCTCATCGGTTGCCGTACCGCTTGTTTGTCCGTCGGGTCACCGGTCTGCGCCGTGAAGTCACCGACTAGCAGGATTACCTTGGCCCCTAGGGCTTGCGCCTGCCGAAGTTTCTGTAATGGCACGAGGTGACCGATGTGCAGGTCGGCTCCGGTCGGGTCGATACCCCAATAGATACTGACCGGCGGCCCGGATTTGAGACGTTTCGCCAAGGCGGTACGCGTCGGATAGACCGTGTCCACACCGCGGTTCAGGAACTCCTTGATTTGCTGCTCTTTGTTTGTCGCCATCATGCCCGCCTTCGTATAACCAAGTATAGCGGCACTTATCGCGTATAATAAGGGCTCATCTCACTAAGGATCAATACGGCATGAGCAAACTCAAACGAGGACTGAAAAATTTGTTCGACCGCGAGCAGTTGACCGCGGATGGTGGCAGTGTGTGGAAGAACGCCCACGGAAAGTGGCGACGTAAGCGCCTACTGAAGCTGGCGGGCTCGAGTGGCTTCACGTTTCTCTCGCTCTTCCTGGCCTTCGCCTCGATCGGTCTGCCGCTGCCGGGCAAGGTCGACGCCAAGCGCACCGCCTCGACCCAGATCTTCGCCTCGGACGGCACGACGCTCCTCTACAACCTGCGCGGCGACAAAAACCGCACGCCGATCACCTTCGAGCAGATGCCAAAGTGCATCAAGGACGCGACCGTCGCCGTCGAAGACAAGGACTTTTACAAACACCACGGCTTCGACCCGCGCGGTTTCGGGCGCGCTTTTTACGCGGATGTCACCTCGCGGTCGACAGCTGGCGGCGGCGGCTCCACGATTACGCAGCAGCTCGTCAAGAACGTCTTCCTGAGCCCCGAGCAGACCCTCACCCGGAAGACCAAGGAGCTGGTCCTTAGCTTGGAAATCGAACAGATGTTCCCCAAGGACCGCATCCTGGAAATCTATCTGAACGAGATTCCTTACGGCAGTTCGGCCTACGGCATCCAAGCCGCCTCGCAGACCTACTTCGGCAAGGACGCCAACCAACTGACGATGCCGGAGTGCGCCACGCTCGCCTCCATCCCCCGCGCGCCGACGTACTACTCGCCTTTCAACAACTCCGACCCGAAGCGACTGCAAACGCGCTCCAAGTACATCCTCGACCAGATGATCGCCGAAAAGTACGTTTCCCCGGCCGACGCTGACGCCGCCAAAGCAGAAATCGACAAAGGGCTCGTCTATACCGCCACCAAGGGTGAGGATATCAAGGCACCACACTTCGTCTTCTACGTCCGGGAGCAGCTGGAGCAACAGCTCGGCGCGAAGCGCGCCCAAGAGGGCGGCTACAAGGTAACCACGACGCTTGACATCGGCAAGCAAGGTATCGCCGAGGAGGTGGTCAAGACCGCGGCGGCGACGCGTTTCCGCAGCTACGGTGCCTCGAACGCGGCTCTCACCTCGGTCGATCCGCACACCGGAGACGTGCTGGCGATGGTCGGTTCGGTCGACTACTTCGATACCGCCGCCGAGGGCAAGGTCAACGTCGCCACTTCCCAGCGTCAACCGGGTTCCTCGATCAAACCGATCATCTACCTGGCGGGGTTCGCCAAAGGATCCTACGACAACGGCGCCGGTCAGCGCGTGCCACTCAACCCGGCGACGCTCCTCTGGGACGTCAAGACGGACTTCGGCGGCGGCTACGCGCCGAATAACTATGACCAGAAGTTCCGCGGACCGGTCTCCGCCCGCGACGGCCTGCAGCAGTCTTTGAACGTGCCGTCGGTGAAGGTCCTCGACGTGATCGGGGTGCCGACGGCCCTCGATATGGCGCACAAGATGGGCATCACGACCCTCAACGACCCCGCCCGTTACGGCGACTCGCTGGTACTCGGCGGGGGCGAGATCAAGTTGATCGACATGGTCGGCGCCTACGGCGTGATGGCCAACCAAGGCAAGCGCACTCCGGTCCGCGCGATCAAGAAAATCGACGAAATCGACAAGAACAACAAGGCTAAGTCTGTGTTCACGGCTCCCGAGAAACCGCGCACCACCGATGTGGTCTCTGCCGCCCTGGCCTACCAGATGACCGATGTTTTGCGGGACGACGCCGCCCGAGCGCCCCAGTTCGGCCGCGGTGGTCCGCTGACGCTGCCAGGTCGGGAAGCCGCCGCCAAGACCGGCACCACCGATTCCTACCGCGACGGGTGGACGTTCGGCTATACCCCGAACCTGGCGGCCGGTGTCTGGATCGGCAACAACGACAACTCGCCGATGAACCAGGTCGGGGGGTCGGTCGGGGCGGCGCCAATCTGGCAGGAATACATGCGGCGCTCACTGGAGGAGGACGAAGCCCGCGGCAAGGACAAGAACTTTACCAAGCCGGACGGGGTCAAGGAAGTCAAAGTCGACAAGCTGACCGGGCTGTTACCCAACGGCGGGCCGACCAAGACGGAAATCTTCACTTCGGAGAACGAACCGCGTGAGAAGAGCCCGGTGGCGGGAGACGAGTGCAGCGGCACCGTCAAAAACGCCGGGGGCTTGCGCTCCGAGCGGCCGAACGACCCGAACTGGGAAGCTCCCGTCCAAGCATTCATCAAGAGCCGCGGACTTTCCCTCGGCGCCTCAGGGGGCAGCGACACCAAGTCGAGCGAGTGCGGACCGGAAGTCTCGATCGTCTCCCCCGCCAACGGGGCGACCGTCTCCGGCACGATCCAAATCCAGGCGCGTGCCACCAGCGACCGCGGTGTCAAAAGTGTTTCTTTCGCCTGGGACGGGCAAGAGATCGACTCTGATGACAGCCCACCTTTCACGGCCACCTACGCGATCAAGGATAAGTCAGGCAAACATACGATTACCGCCCGAGCGACCGACAACGATGGTAATTCCAAGGAGGCGACAAGTACCGTGACGGTCGGTGCCGAGGCTGAGGAGACGCCGGCCAGCCTGTCGCTCAGCTGCAGCGCCGCCCGAGTCTGTACCGCTACCGCGTCCGGGGAGCTCTCGAAGGTCGTCCTGGTCAATCCAGCTACCGATGAGACGATCGCGATGACCGGTTCCGGCGGCACGTTTACCGGGACGGCCCCGGCCAGCTGGCAGTCCGCCTTCGCCCGCGGCACCGATGCGGATGGGAAGACGATCAAGAGTGAGACAGTGACCTTCGCCGCCGGTGGACAAGGCGGCGGTCAAGGGGTTGGTGGCGGCCAGGGCGTCGGCAACGGCAACGAGCCGTAGTTAGTCTTTCGGAGGCGTGGGGACGGGGGTTTGTAATTCCTTCAAGACCTCACGCACGCCTCTGAGCGTATCTTCGGTATAGTAGTGCGGACTCGTACTGTGCCACCCGTAGCCTGCAGCAACCTCGGCAATTTCGTGGTCATATAAACCGTTCTTTCTCGCCTGAAATCGCTCTAAATCCGCTTCAGCCCGCTGCCATACTGCAATGACCGCCTCCTTGCCAATCACGTCGGCAATCTCCGGCAGCGGCATTTTCCCGACCTCGTGGAGCGCCCTATGCCGCAGTTTCGCCTTCAACGCGGTTTGAAATTCGTCGCTATCGAGGAGCCGGGTCGCCGAGTGGGGATACTCTGCCGCGATGGTCTGAAAGATCGCGAGCTTATCTGCTTCCCCATAATGCGCCGCTCTCAACAGACTTGACCGCAGGTTATCCCCAACGATGTCGATCCCGCCAAATATTTCGAGGTCAATAACACCCCGGGCATCGGAAATCGCCCGGCGCGTCCGGCTAGTTGGCTCGAGAACTGCCTCTTCGAAAATACGGTCGGAGACGTTTGGGTAGCTGATTCGGATTACATCGACCGCCCAGAGGCGGACACTCTGCTCGATTGTTTCGTCATCGACGCCAGTAACGCGCTGCAGGCCGTCGAGCGCTTGGTCGACCGTATGGAGTTCCGGATAGTTCAAGTGGGCGAAGATCTCCCGGGTCGCGAGCGCCACGCCGACGGCCCGGGCTTCCGGTCTCATCTCATCCAGGCCTCTTAAGTAAACCTCCCCGACCGTAAACCTGAACTGTTCAGGTTCATCGAAGGCCAAAGCTGCTTGCCCGCCTAAGGTGCGCCAGAGCGTGGCATCATTGCTGCCTTCACGACGGGAGGCATCAATGATCTCCGTACGATTGTCCGTACCGTAGATATCGTGGAAAAGCTCCATCGTCGCCGGTTGATAGACGAAGGATAGGCTTATGGCCTCTTCTGCGTAGGCCGATAACGTATGACGGACGCTTTCGAGGGCGGCGCGGTGGGCGGCGAACGAATGAACTGCTTCGGCTTCGCCGGAGAGATGCTGGAGTTCGCGTTCCCTAGTGTGGCGGGGTTCTTCGTCGACCGGCGGACGTGTCATATGACCTCGTGACTTACCCCTTGCCAGTTTATCGTATCACTAATATTTCGGATGCGCCGAGACGTGCGGGGAGTCGCTGACGTAGAAGCGCCAATGGTGTTCGCGTCCGGCGCGGATACCGACCCGCGCCGTTTGTGCCACCCGCTGTTCCGGAACGTCTTCGTCTTCTTCGATCCAGAGCCGATCGCTAAGCAGGTCGAGGCCATTGTGGGCCGTGTCGAGCGCCAAGGCTTGGCAGAGCTTGCCCGGGCCGCTGGCGAGATTGGTGTCCGGCACCGTCGTCTCCGGCCGGCGGACCGTCCGATTCCGGCGCATCGTCTCCAGTCCTTCTAGCGGCTCGAGGGCCCGGATCAACACGGCGGTGCCGGAACCCGCCGGCTCGGTGACGGCATTGAGGCAGTAGTACATGCCGTAGGTGAAGTAGACATAGGCATGCCCCGGCTCGCCGAACATCGGGGCCGCTCGTGAGCCGGGGCCGAAACGGGCGTGTGAGGCGACGTCACTCGGGCCCATATACGCCTCCGTCTCCACGATGCGCCCACTCAGACGTTCACTATCGACAAGGTGAACCAGCCGTTTACCTAGCAACTGCCGAGCCACGGTCAAGGTATCTTGGGCATAAAAGCGGCGCGGCAGCTTCGCCATGCCGGACTACTTCTTGAACTTCTCGGCGTAGAGCTTTTGGGCTTCGGCGACCACCGCAAAGGCTGCCTCGCGCCCTTCGACCTTCTCGATCGTCACTAACTTTTTCTCTAAAATCTTGTAGGTTTCAAAAAAATTTTGCCATTCTTTGAGGAGGTGCGGCACCACGTCAGAAACATCCCGGAACGTTTCAAAGCGCGGATCATTGACCGGTACGCAAATTAGCTTTTCATCCTTCTCCCCGTTGTCGATCATCCGAAACACGCCAATCGGCCGCGCCGGGACCACCACGCCGGGTACGAAAGGGTGGGTACTCATCACCATCGCATCGAGCGGGTCGCCATCATGCCAATGGGTCTGCGGCACGAACCCATAGTCGGTCGGGTACACCGTCGAACCATAAAAGACCCGATCATGAAAAATCAGACTGGTATCCTTGTCGATTTCATATTTATTCGCCGACCCTTTCGGAATCTCAATCAAGACGTTCACTTCTTCCGGCGGTGAGCCGATGGATAGATCGTGCAGTAGGTTCATTCGACAGTAATCGTTCCTTTCTGGGCGGACTTCAGATGGTTATGAAAACCGAAGGTTCCCTTTTTAGTAAGAGTAATCATTACGTTCTGGCCGGCGCCGACTTGGCTCGCATTCAATTCCTTGTTGTCGGTATGGACCGGGTGCGGGTCGCTGGCGAACTCGACCGGCGCCTCAGCGATGATCTTCAGCTTATCACCCGACTTCAGGGTAACGGAATTTGGGGAAAAACCGGAGGCAGTGTAGCGAACCTCCACGGGTTGACCCGTCGAGGCCGCCGCAGTCGTTGGCTGGGATGAGGCACCAGCCGAGGTCCGTGGCGCTGGGTTGGCCGTCTCTACCACCTCGGTATCGTTCGTATCTTTCGCATTAAGGTAGAGGCCCACTCCCCCGCCAATGACGACGAGAACGATGATAGCAACCAACAGCTTCACGTTCATACCTCCCAAGCCTACGTCCCGAGCCACTCACTGGCAAGACGGGCCAGGCGCCGCTCCTGGATCGCCGCGCGCATCGAACCCGTCAGTCGAACGATGAACCGAAGGTTGTGGATCGTCGCCAGCCGGTGCCCGAGCGTTTCACTGGTATTGAAGAGGTGCCGGATATAGGCGCGACTGTAGGATGCGCAGGTGACGCAATCGCAGCCCGGATCGAGCGGCGCTGGGTCGTTCGCGTATTTGGCAGCACTGATGCTCAGACGAAATTTATTTCGGCGCGTGCCTCCGTTGGCCGGACTGAGGTAGACCGTGCCGTTCCGCGCCATGCGGGTCGGCGCCACGCAGTCAAACGTATCGATACCGCGGGCAACCCCCTCGAAAAAGTCTTCGATCTCGCCGATGCCGAGAAGGTGCCGCGGCTTGGCCGGGTCAAGTAGCGGCGTCACCCACTCCAGGATACGATGCATGTCCGCCTTGGTCTTACCGAGGCTGCCGCCGATCGCCACGCCGGAAAAATCACGTTGGTCGATGAAACGGGCGCTTTGCAGTCGCAAGTCCTCAAAGGCACCACCTTGGACGATACCAAAGAGCGCCTGCCGCTTGCGATTCGTCCAGGCTGCCAGGCAGCGCTCGGCCCAGCGGTGCGTCCGCTGCAAAGCCGCCGACGTGTAGTCGTAGTCATGTAGCGGTGACGTGCATTCGTCGAAGGCGAAAATGAGATCAGCCCCTAAGTCCTGTTGGATTTGAATCGAGGATTCCGGTGTCAGCTCGTGCTGTGAACCATCGAGGTGGGAGCGAAACCGGACCCCGGCATCGGTGACCGTCATCAGTTTCTCTTGGCTCGCCGCGGGCGGGCGCCCGTCTTCGTCCGGGAAGATGCCGGAAATCTTACCGACCCCGTGCTCCAGACCGAAGCCAAGAGAAAAGATCTGGAAGCCGCCCGAGTCGGTAATCACCGGGCCGTCCCAACCCATGAAACCATGGAGACCGCCGAGCTTCTTAATCGTCTTTTCACCCGGCCGCAAGTAAAGGTGGTAGGTATTGGCGAGTACCGCTTCGGCGCCGAGCTGCCTGAGGTCAACGGGGTCGAGCGTCTTCACCGCCGCCTTCGTACCGACCGGCGTGAAAGCCGGGGTATTGATCGGGCCGTGCGACGTCGCAAGCGTGCCGCAGCGCGCAGCGCCGTCGGCCGCCAGAATGGAAAAGTTGATAGCGGACATCCGCCTCAGTATACTCATCCGCTACAATGAGCCAGATGCGACCACATCCGGAATTCAAGTACCGCGGCGAGCTTTCGTTTCTTTCTTCCAAAGATATGCTGCTGCTCACCACCGCCCATCCCGAAGCGCCATTCGCGGTTTTTTACCGCGGTCTCGTCGCTGAAGTGTACCAGACCAAGGTGAACAAGAAGTGGCGGAAAAGCTCCGCCGTGTCGCCTGGGCGGAGCTCTCTTGGCAGCGCTACGAGACCATCCCCTGGAATCAGCGCTATGCCGGTACACCCGCCGAAATAGCTTCGCTCCTCACCGCACCGTCACCAAAGCGCCTATCTCTCGCCGAAGTATGCCAGCATGAAGAGGAAATCGAACAGCTCCAGCAGGTCCTGACAGACCAACTGGCCTACGACCGGCAGACGTCTCGTTATTGAAACCTTGGCTGAAGCGCTGTTATACTGACTCGTCGTAACTAGAGGTACTATGGCAGAACCAAAACTGTTTGAAGGAGACACGGGAGATCTCGACCCCGAGCTCCGAGACTTCCTCAGAGCTCGCGGAGTACACTTCGAGGCAGCTCAGGACGAACCTGCACGACCGACGGGTGAAGCTGAGCGGGGAACTCCAGCCACCATCAAGCTCCGACTTGAGGAAGCGGTGGTGACAGCGAGGCGAGGCAGTCGGGCCGATCTAAGCCCGGACGCGATCGCCGACGCCGCGCTGACCATGGCGAGGGCGTTAGCGCAGCGAGATATATTTGACGCCTTCCGGGCAGAGCGGGACAAGGCTCTGATACTCGAGCTGACGCCAGGAGAAGCGACCCGGCAGGTGGCCGAAGCACAGCGGGAAAGGATTGATGGTAGTGCCGCCTCAGACGAACGTAAGAAGGCTGACCGGGATCTGGTACATTTGCTTGAACTGGCCTACTTGGAGCAAGACCTGCCACTGAGCCGGCTGGAGCATCGGGTTACCCCTTCTTCCGAGCGTCCTTGGGAGTGACGAAGATCATCTTGCCGGCCACCGTCTGTAACGCCCGGCTGACGACCGAGTCTATTTCCTTGCCGACCAGCTTTTCCCCGCCCTCGACGACGATCATCGTGCCGTCCGGCAGGTAGCCGACTCCCTGTCCCCGCTCTTTGCCTTTGGAAACGATCTTTACGGTCAACTCTTCTCCCGGCAGGACGGTCGGCCGGAGAGCGTTGGACAGCTCGTTGACGTTCAGCACCGCCACGCGTTGGATCTCCGCCACCCGGTTCAAGTTATAGTCAGTCGTCATGATCGCCGCACCGCGCTCTTTGGCGATTTGCACCAGTTTGGCATCGACCGATTTGACCTTGCCTTCGGTCTCGATCACTTCGACGTACACGTCGGAGTTCTTTTCGAGCGAGGTCAGCACTTCCAGCCCGCGGCGGCCTTTGCCTCGCCGCAACGGATCGGTCGAGTCGGCGATGTGCTGCAGTTCCTCGAGGACCAGTCGCGGCACTACGAGCGTCCCGAAAAGGAAGCCGGTCTTGGCGATCTCGCTCAGGCGCCCGTCGATGATCGCCGAGGTATCGACGACGATTTCCCGTGCCGTACCGACCATCGTGCCGCGACCAGTGATCGTCTGGTAAAGGAACGAGACGAATAAAGCACCGCGGGAGGCGAAGAGTGTCCCGAACATGATCGCGGAAAGGATCGTCACGATGATCGGCAGCCACTGGCCGTAATCCGAGGGCAACGTCGCCAGCGGCAGGCTGAGGAGCGCGCCGATGATCAGGCCGATCAACACGCCGACGAAGGAAGTCAGCAGAAGCTTCGTTTGCAGCCTAATCAACCGCCCGGTCCCCACGATCGCCGTGATTACCAGCAAAACGACCAGGACGATGATTTCAGGACGCACGGCTGTCTCCGCCCAGGGCTGCGCTTACCGCCTCGCTGACGCTCGTTACCGGGATGATCTCTAGCCCGGGAGGTCGCTGCTTCAGGGTTTGCTTCGGTACGATCGCGCGGATGAAACCCGCCCGCTTGGCCTCGCTAAGCCGTTTGCCGAGCGACTGCACCGGGCGCACTTCGCCGGAGAGACCGACTTCGCCGATTACCAACGTTTGCGCAGCCAAGGGACGGTTTTTCAGGGCCGACGCGACCGTCACCGCCGCCGCCAGGTCGGTGGCCGGTTCGGACAAGCGGTAGCCGCCGCTGACGTTGAAGTAGACATCGGCACTGGCCAGCTTTAGTCCGGCATGACGGCTAAGCACGGCGATCAGAAGTTGGAGCTTGTTGACGTCGTACCCGGAGGCCGTCCGCTTCGGATAGCCGAACGCCGTCTCAACAGTCAATGCCTGCAGCTCGACCAATAGCACACGCGTTCCTTCGAGCGTCGCCGTCACGCTGATCCCCGGTACCGGCTCCGGACGTTCGACGGCGAAGACCGCGGCCGCATCGGCGACATCCGCTAGCCCGTCTTCCTCCATCGTGAAAACGCCGACCTCGTCGCTCGGCCCAAAGCGGTTCTTGGCACCGCGCAGCAACCGAAAGCCATGGAACTTCTCGCCTTCCAGGTAAAGTACCACGTCGACCAGGTGCTCGAGGACTTTCGGCCCAGCGATCGTCCCGTCTTTGGTCACGTGGCCGACGACGACGATTGGCACGCGCTGCTCCTTGGCGATTACTTGGAGCCGGGATGCTGATTCCCGCACCTGGGTAACGCTGCCGGCACCCGACTGGAAGCGATCGGTGGAAAGCGTCTGGATCGAATCGACGATCACCAGCGACGGCTTCTCCGCGACAATCGTCCGGATGATGCGCTCGGCGTCGGTGGCGGCGACCAGCTTGAGTCGTTCGTCGGCGACCCCGAGCCGCGTCGCTCGCAGGCCGATTTGCTCGAGTGATTCTTCGCCCGAGACGTACAAGATGGTGCCCATCGCGTTCAGGGAGCCGCAGATTTGCAATAGTAACGTCGACTTGCCGATGCCTGGTTCGCCGCCGAGTAAGATCAGCGATCCCGGCACGAACCCCCCGCCCAACACCCGGTCGAACTCCGCGGAGGCCGTAGCCAGGCGAGAGACCGGCGCCGCGGTGATCTGCGAGATCGGCGTCACCGCCAGTCGTTCCGCTTTGACCGTGCCGACCGGACCCGCGGCCACTTCTTCCAAGGTATTCCAGGCGCCGCAGTCAGGACAGCGGCCAGACCACTTGGTGTGTTCGGTGGCACATTCGGTACAGGCGTAATTAACGACGGTCTTCGGGCTCATTGGTTTCAGTGTATGAGGGTTTCGCTTACGATACAAGCAACCATATGAAACGGGCACGAGCGGTCGCTCTCTCCGTTCCCGACTATGATTTGGCCGGGATTTGCTTACGAGTGCGGCTGGCACTGAAGACGAACTTGCCGTCCTTGAAACCGACACGTACCCGATCCCCGTCTTTGACGGAGCCGTCCAGCAGCTTCTCGGCCAAAGGATCCTCGATGTCGTTCTGGATCGCCCGCCGGACCGGCCGGGCGCCATACTCGGCGTCAAAGCCGCGGGTGACCAGCTCTCCCTTGGCCCGCTTATCGACGGCCAGTTTGAGATCCCGTTCCGTCAGGCGGCTGCCGAGTTCAGTCAGCTGCAGCTCGACGATCCCGGTGACGATTTCCTTCGTCAACGGTCGGAAGACGACGATCTGATCCAGCCGGTTCAGGAACTCCGGCTTGAAGCGGTCACGTAACTGTTCGAGGACGCGCTGTTTCATCTCATCGTAATTCGCTTCCAGACTCTTGTTGGATTGCTCGACCCGGAAACCGAGCCGGGCCGTCTTTTGCATCTCGCTGGCTCCGACGTTCGAGGTCAGAACGATGATCGTATTACGGAAATCGACGCGGCGGCCTTTGGCATCGGACAGGTAGCCGTCCTCGAGGATTTGCAGGAGGATATTGAAGACCTCCGGATGGGCCTTTTCGACTTCGTCGAAGAGGAGGACCGAATAGGGATTGCGGCGAATCTGCTCGGTGAGCTTCCCGCCCTCGTCGTAGCCGACGTAGCCAGCCGGTGCCCCGACCAGTCGCGAGACGTTATGGCGCTCCATGAATTCCGACATGTCGATTTTGACCAGATTATCTTCGGAGCCGAAGACTTCACGAGCCAGGACCTTCACCAGTTCCGTCTTGCCGACCCCGGTGGGGCCGAGGAAAATGAATGATCCCATCGGTCGTTTCGGGTTGCCGATACCGACGCGGCTGCGCCGAATCGAACGAGCGACGGCGCTGACCGCTTCGTCCTGTCCTAAGATGTTGGCGTGCAGCCGTTCCTCGAGTGCTACTAAGTTCTCTGCTTCCGCCTTAAGCATCTTAGTGACCGGGATGCCCGTCCACTGGCCGACGACGCCAGCGATGTCTTCGTCTGTCACTTCCACCTTCTTGGCGCCCTGGCCGGCCGTTTTGAGGGTCCCGCGTAGCTTGTCGACCTCGTCGCGGAACGTCGCTGCTTTCTCGTAGTCCTGTTGTTCGACGGCCTGATCCTTCTGCACGTTGATGGCGGCTAGTTCGTCCTTTATCTTCTTGAGCTCCTTGGTCATCCCTCCTTCACGAAGACGCCCGGCGGAGGCGGCCTCGTCGATCAAATCGATCGCCTTATCCGGCAAGAAACGGTCGGCGATATAGCGCTGACTCAAACGGACGGCGGTCGCGATCGCATCGTCGGTAATCTCGACACCGTGGTGGTCTTCGTAGTGTTTACGAAGACCGGTCAGGATGGCGACCGCTTCTTCCGTCGACGGCTCCTTCACATGCACCGGCTGGAAGCGTCGCTCCAGCGCCGCGTCCTTTTCGATGTGCTTGCGGTATTCGTCCAGCGTCGTCGCACCGACGCACTGTAGCTGTCCGCGCGCCAGGGCCGGTTTGAGGATCTGGGCCGCATCCATCGAACCTTCGGCCGCACCGGCACCGACGATCGTATGCAACTCATCGATGAAGATGACGACGTCATCCTGTTTCTTCAGTTCGTCGATCACCTGCTTGACGCGTTCCTCGAACTCGCCCCGGTACTTGGTACCGGCGACCATCAGCGGTAAGTCGAGCGAAAGGATTCGCTTGCCATAGAGCGCTTCTGGCACTTCTTCGGCGACGATGCGCTCCGCCAGGCCCTCGACGATCGCTGTCTTGCCAATACCGGGCTCCCCGATCAGCACCGGGTTGTTCTTGGTGCGGCGCCCGAGAATCTGGATCACCCGTTGTACTTCTTGAGCACGCCCGATTACCGGATCGAGTTTGCCTTGCTCGGCCATTTCAGTCAGGTCGGTCGAGAAGTAATCAAGGGCCGGGGTCTCCGACTTTTTTTTGCGGGATGGCTTTTTCACCGTCCCGCCGGATGGGGTGACCGGTTGACCGTCCGAACCGTACCGTAGGCTCTGAAGCGATGCCTGCTCGCCGCCGGTGTGGCGGAAGAGGTTCATCACCTGGGTCTTGATGCGCTCCGGGTCAGCGCCCAACTCCTCGAGGATCGAATACGCCTTGGTGTTCTTGTCCGAAAGGATGCCGAGCAGCAGGTGTTCCGTCCCGACGTAGTAATGTTGGTGACGGGCCGCCGTCGCAACCGCTTTTTCGATTACCTTCTTGGCCGGATCGGTCAGGCCGGCGCCGCCGCCGTCGAAGCGTGTCTTGGAGGCGAACGACAGGGCCAACTGGACCTTTTCCAGCGTGATCGCGTGACCCTCCAGAATCTCCGCTGCCAAAGCCTCCGGGTTACTCACCAGGCCGACCAGGACGTGCTCGGTGCCGATATAGGCCTCGCCCATCGCCCGCGCGGCTTTCTGCGCTGCCGTCAGGGCGAGCTTGGCGTTCTTGGTAAACTTCTCGAAATGTTCACTTTGCATGATGTGCTCCTTGGAAGGCTCTCGAAGCAAGCTTCTGAAAATGGTGGCTCGGCATGGGAATGTCTCCTTTCCAATCTCTCGTGACTATAGGGGTGCCGAAAAGTCCTCGCAGAGAGGATGGCTGTCTATGATCGAAAGAGTTTTTCGGAAATATTTTTCTTTTTGTTTTTGACTTGGTTTTAGTATAGCAGAAACGGGCGTGCGTCAATCGTCAAAACCACTAAAAATCTTTCAAGGCCCTGCTTTCTGCTAAAACGCAGCGTTGGCGGAACGACCGTGCCGATAGGAAGAAAGTCGTCAGGCTTCTTTGTCAGGTGCTTGGTCGGCCTCGGCGGCGGCCTCTGGAGCGGACTCGCCCGTGGCCGGGGCGTCTTCCGTTGAGCTCTCCGTAGTCGTCTTCGGCGACGCTTCGGCCCCGTCTAAGGAGGCGTCTTTCGACTCGGCTTCGCCGGCGTCATCCTCGGATGACGGGTCCGCCGCGGTTTCTTCAGGTGTCGCTTCTACGGTCGCTGGCGCATCCGCCGCAGCGTCTGCCGTCGCTTCAGGCGGGGATTCCGGAGCAGTCGCTTCAGCCGCGTCGTCCGTGGGGGTTTCCGACTCTGACTCCTCCTGTGGGTCCGCTTCGTCGCCAGATTCGCTGACTGCCGTGGCGGCCGCCGTGATGATTTCTTTGCGGCGCGACTCGTCGACCCCTTCGACCTTGGCGAGTTCCTCATCCGGTGCCGCCGCGATCTGCTGCGCCGTCTTCAAGCCCGCGGCGACGAAGGCTTTGGCTTCGTCTTCGCTGACGTCCGCAACCTGGCCCACCGGGATACCGGAAACGACGGCTTCACCGTCTCCTGGCGGCAAGTCGTTCTTCTCGATGTCGAGCTGCCAACCCGTCAGTTCGCCGGCCAAGCGGACGTTCTGGCCGCCGCGGCCGATCGCCAAGGAAAGCTGGTCGTCAGCGACCTGGATATCAGCCGTCTTGGTGTCTTCATGTAAAGTAATCTTCGAAATCTTGGCGGGGCTCATCGCATTCCGGATGTAGGTATCCGAATCTTCATCAAAGAGCACGATGTCGATCTTTTCTTCACCAAGCTCCGCCATGATCGCCTGGACGCGTGTGCCGCGCTGCCCGACACAGGTGCCGACCGGGTCGACTCCCTCCTGATTCGAATGGACGGCCACTTTCGAGCGTACGCCGGCCTCTCGCGCGACGGACCTGATCTCGACAGTCCCGGCATGGATCTCCGGTACTTCCAGCTCGAACAGACGGCGCACGAAGTCAGGATGAGCCCGCGTCAGGATCAGTTGGGCGCCGCGTCCTTCGGAATCGACTTCACGCAGCATCACCCGTAGCCGTTGGCCGATGTAGTACCGTTCGGCGGAAATCTGGTCGACCGGCTGCATGATACCGATTGCGCGGCCGACCTCGACGAAGACGTTCCGACCCTCGATGCGCTGCACGGAACCCGTCATCAGCTCGCCGACGCGGTCAGAGAACTCTTCTTGGACGATCTCCCGTTCCACTTCACGGATGCGCTGGATGATCACTTGTTTGGCCGTCTGGGCGGCGATCCGACCGTATTCTTCCGGTGGCGCCACTTGCTCGATCAGTTCTTCCTCTACCTTGGCGTCTTTCTTGCCGCGTTTCTTCGCCTCGGCGACCGTAATCTCGGTATGCGGATTCTCCACTTCGGCAACGATGGCGTAGACGACGTAGATCTCGGTCTCGCCGGTCTCCGGGTTCAGTTTGGCGCGGACGATTTGCTCCGGATGACCGAAGTCCTTCCGATAGGCAGCGGCCAGGGCGGCCTCGACCGTTTCCAGGATCCGTTCCGGCGGTATTTTCTTTTCGTAGGCGATCTGCTCGATCGCTTCGTACAACTGTTTCGGGGAAATATCCATGATGTCCTTCGTTGTTTCGTCAGATGAAAAAAGACGGAGCATACACTCCATCCACCGTCAGTATAGCAGAAGACGATTCAGGCGATACTCCCGTCAATAAAAGCAGAAGCACCGCGAACGCGCGCGTTCCTTAGCCTCGCGAAGTTTCTCACACCGTGGTCAGCGACAGAAACATATCTTAGGCACGATCAAATGAATCTTCCGTGAGTCCGTCGATTAATCTATGCACGTCAGCAAAACGACGTTCGGCCAACAGAGCAAGAGGGCGATCACCGGTGCGGTCTCTACTCGTAAGCCACGCCACCGCGCAATCACGGTCAGTCAGTCTTACCAGCCGATCGAACACCACTTCGATTGGCATAAACCGCCGGTCTTCTTCGAGGCGTTCCGGATCATCCGGGGGACGATGGTCAACCAACTCACCCGAATCGTCACCAAAGGTTTCTGACACATCGCGAGCCATCAGGTACGCCACCGCATCGCTGAAGCCAAACCTTCCCCGTATATTTCTACTGCATGAGTCTCTGCTGTCATCAACACCAATGTAACAAACTCCCATCAATCAGATCGTCACGTTCTCGAGATGAACGATGTCGGCGGCGGTAATCGCCACCACGTCGACGCGCCAGGCTCCGCCGTAAAGAGTTTCCCGCATGTACGTTTCGGCCGCATGTAACAGGCGTTTCAGCTTACGGGCCGTGACCGCTTCCTGCGGCGCCCCTTGAGTCGCGCGCTGGCGAGCTTTTACCTCGACGAACACCAGCGTCTCCCCGTCCCGCATGATCAGATCGATTTCACCGAATCGCGTCTGATAGTTGGCCGCCACGAATGCCGAGCCTTGGTCCTCGAGATACTGCCGCGCCGCCGCTTCCCCACGGGCGCCATATGCTTTGCGAGCGAATGTCACGCTCTCAGACTGGCATAGATATGCTTGCTTGTAAAACTTCGGCGACCGGTGCATACGTACGCCGGTGCCAGCGGCTGACGCCGTGCCGGGCGAGGGCCTGCCGATGGCGCAGCGTGCCGTAGCCTTTGTGCTGGGCAAAACCGTAGCGATCGGATTTTTCCATCGTCGCCATCAATCGATCGCGGTGGACCTTGGCGATTACCGACGCCGCGGCGACAGAAAGCTCCAAGCGATCGGCTCCGATCTGCGTCCGACAACGAAAACTCTTCGGCAGGTAGTCCCAGTGACCATCGAGCAACACACAACCCGGTCGGGCGGTCAGGCCGCGCAAGGCCCGCCAGCCAGCCATCTTGATGCCCCAGGAAAGGCCGTGGGTATTGATTTCATGGACACTACTCAATCCGACCGCGTAGTCGAGAGCACCGTCAATGATGCGGGCCACGGCCGCGGCTCGTTCCGTTGGCAGCATCAACTTGGAATCGTAGATATCAGTGAGCGCGCATTCTTCCGGCAAGATCACGGCTGCCGCCACGACCGGCCCGGCCCAGGCGCCGCGACCGACCTCGTCGAGGCCGGCGACCAGGCCGTATTCTCCAAAAAGCGCCCGCTCCAGCGTGCGCTCCGGGACGAATCGAGTCAGCTGCGCCACTTACTACTCGTGGTCTTTGGCGTTGGTGTCCGGCTGATCCGCGGCGCCCGCGTCATCCGGTTCGGCGGTTTCGTCGGCGGCGGCTGCCGAGTCTTCGGCCTGAGCTTCAGAGCCCGCCATCTCGGAGGTGTCTTTCGGACCAGGCTTGCCCTTCTCGACACCTTGGGAGTCGTCTTTTTCGGCGCCCTGGGCGTCGGGCGTTACTTCGGCGTCGACATCTTCCTTCTTGCTGGTGATGTCCTGCCCGGTCTTCTCTTCGCCCTGGTCATCCTTGTTCGTCTCAGCGGACGCGTCGGTATCCGGCGCATCATCGCCGACGGCCGGCTCATCAGGTGCGGTATCGACCGGTTCGGCAATGATTTCCGCATCCTTGATGCCGAATTCCGTCCGCCAGGCATGTTCCGCCACGTCTCGGTCGGCTTGTCTGACCGGTTTTTCGGTCAGGCGCGCCGCCTTGCCGGTCAGGCCACGCATCGTGTACAGCGTCGCTCGGCGTACCTTGGCACCGCGCTGGATCTGGATCCGTTCGATCAGCGGCGAGTGCAGGACGAAGGTGCGTTCGACGCCGACGCCGGAAGCGATCCGACGCACCGTAAAGGTCGCGCTCGTCCCGATGCCGCCGCGGCGGCGGATGACGAGTCCCTCAAAGTACTGCGTGCGCTCCTTCTCGCCTTCCTTGATCCGCGTGTAGACACGCACGGTATCGCCGACTTTGACGTCAGTGTAGGACGGCTTGACGTAGTGGGTCTGGATTTTCTGCAACAGCTTACTCATACTCCGGAAAGTTTAGCACATTTGGCAGGTCTCATTAGCCGGTTCCTCGGCGCAAGATGACAGATGTACCGATAGTATTGTACGCTGTACCGTCAGTAATTAAGAGGAAACCATGACAGACGCAGCCCCAGAAGCACGCACAATCACGATTATCGACCGAGACAGCCAAGAGCCATTCATTACTGAGGGACAGGCCGTTCTCGAAATGAGGGCTGGCCTTTTGGAAGAGCAAATGACTTCGATGGAGGAAGAAAGAAGATTCTTGGATCTGATCATTGAGCAATCCGCCCTGGGTTCACGGCTGGCACAGCTATACGCTGCGGAAGTGGGCCGGAGAGGTCGAGGAGAGAGGGTTCTCTCTGGTGATGGTGTATTGCTTGAGGTTCTTCAGGAAGGTTGCACCGATTACTTCGCCGACCGAGCCAAGATGATGGGCAAAGAAACTCCGGTAACCCAGGCCGTATACCATTTTGACCGCCTACGCGAAAAGGCGACGGAACAAATAGCCCTCGCGGAAAAGCAAGCTCGGGATGAGGGCGAAAGTTTAGAGTACAGTCTACGCCAGGATCCGCACATCGTGATAGTAAGGTTTAAACTGGACTTGGATGAGCAAATTAACAGTGACTTCAGCGTGGTACCCAAAAATTGGAGCAAGCCAGACCCTAGAGCACAGGCCGAAGGCTAGCTTCCCTGGCCAGTGGAGCAGATAGTCGAGTAGAAGGACATGGTGGAACAATGGCACCGCTATGTGCGCCACTCATCCACTATCCCTGCCCGGCCAACGGAATCTCGCCTTGGAGACAAGGCCGGATCAGCCGACGGCGATCGTCGCTTCGTGATCGATCGCCCGCAAGGCCTCGACCAGGTCTTTCGAGTGACGGACCCCTTGGAGCAGGACCAGCCGTTTGGTCGACCCGTGCCGTGGCACCACCAGGCAGACCGGCGACTCGCCGCGATGGTCGGTCAGGACGTCGCGGATCTTCTCGAGCGTCTCCAGGGTCGTTTGCGGACTGAGCTCGATCGTCACGGTCTCGGAAGAAGGAACTTCTGGGTTCGCAGCCGCCGATGGCGCCGGCTCCGCCGTCGGGACGACCGGTTCCGCGAGCGGCGGGTCCGAGGACGGGGAAACCAGTGACTCGTCTTCTGATTCCTCCGCTGCAGAGGCGGCCAAATCCTCTGCCGATCCTGCAGCTGCCAGGTCTTCTGACAACCCTGGCTCAGCAGATGTCTGGGGCGGCAACTCCAAAGGCCGTACCTCCGCTGGCACCGACGCCTCGCTAAGGATGCTCAAGGAATCAGCCAAGACCTTCACCTCGGCGTCCTTCTGGGAAATTTTACCTTTTACCTGCAGGAGTGTGCCGGGTTCGAGCAGGGCCAGCTCCTTCTGGTAGAGCGTCGGAAATACGATCACTTCGATCTGTGAGTGCTGGTCCTCCAGGGTGACGAAGGCCATCGGGTCGCCTTTGCGAGTGGTGATTTTCTTGGCCAAGGAGACGAGGCCGGCAAACGTCACCGCTTGGTTGTCACGAGCACGTACGACGTCGGCCAAGGACGGAAATTTTTGCATCAGGTGACTGTACGCGGACAGCGGGTGTTCCGAGACGTACATACCGAGCAATTCACGTTCCCAATCCAGTTTCTGCCGCGGATCGACTTCACCGGCCGGCGGCAGGGTGATCGTTTCTTCCGGCATCGTATCACCGAACAGACTGCTTTGGCCGCGTCGTGCGTCTTCGGCGCGAGCGGCGGCAAAGCGCGTCATCGTCTCCAGTCCGGCCAGCATCTGCCCGCGATCGGCCAGCGAATCAAGGGCGCCGGCCTTAATCAACGATTCCAGTGACTTGCGATTCATCGTGCCTTCCGGCATCCGTGACAAGAAGTTGGTAATCGAGTCGTACGGACCATCAGCCTTGCGTGACTTTACGATCGCCTCGACGGCGTTCTTGCCGAGGTTCTTGATCGCGTTCAGACCGAAGCGGACCGACTGCTTGTCGGGAGCGACCGCGAAACCGCCGAATGATTCGTTGACGTCCGGCGGAAGCACGTTGATCTGCAGGCTCTCCGCATCCTTGATCGCGTTGGTCAGCTTGTCCAGGTTCTCTTGCTCGGCCGTCATCAGCGCCGCCATGAAGGCGCTCGGATAATGCGCCTTCAGATAGGCGGTCTGGTAGGCGATCAAGGCGTAGCAGGCGGCGTGGGCCTTGTTGAACCCGTACTGGGCAAAGGCCTCGAATAAATCGAACAACTCCTTACCGAGTTTCTCCTCGTAGCCATTCTTCACCATGCCGGCCACGAACTGTGGACGCATCTTATCCATCAGCGCTTTGATTTTCTTACCCAC
>JAABUR0100001216.1_pt1 | contig 47911 bp, 45 predicted proteins | sample 5560091 | NCBI WGS metagenome assembly JAABUR01 (sample SAMN10711879, study PRJNA513375) | rock metagenome | isolation source: Antarctica rocks | place: Antarctica: Victoria Land, University Valley sud | reverse complement strand
CGGCCGTGCGTTACAACTCGAAGCTCTCGGAAGCGCCGGGCTTCGGTCAACATATCTTCGAGTACGCGAAAAGGAGCCACGGAGCCACCGATTACGACCGCTTGGCAAAGCGGCTCGCCAAAGGGGGATAAGCGAAAGTATGGGCAAGAGAAGACGAGTGCCGGAAGATCTCATGGGAACTATCTTGAGTGAGGGTTCCGGGACCTCTGGCGAGAAACAAACTTTTTCGGAGTCTCGCGAGTCACCCGACGCTACCGTTTCCTGGGACGAGAAACTGGAACGAGTCGGCGTCACCTTCAACCTCTCCAAACAACTTAGCGCCGAACTGGAGAGGCTCCGATGGGAGCTTCGGTCGGAGGAGGATATCCAATCCTCCAGGTCTGAGATCGTTGAGGTGGCGCTTCGGATCGCCGTGGAGGATGTGAGAGAGAGGGGCAAAGAGAGCGAACTAGCCCGGAGGCTGGGCGGGCGTCGCGTGGCTCGGATCTCAGACGGCGCTAGCGGGACGACCCGGCGCAGCGTGGACGAATCTGGCTGGATCTTCGAGACCACCCACGATGAGAACGGGAAGATTATTGACGAGGACGTGGTTGGCACCGTCGCCAACCTCCCGGTGATGGACGAGTACGTGGATGAGCAAGGGCGGCTGGTGAGCGTGGCTAAGGACGAGTTGGGGAACACTTTCGAGCAGATCATGGACGAGGGGTTCAATACGCTCGGGACGAGGCTCCTTCGAACCCGGGATCAGGACGCCTGTTGAAGTCGAGAAAAGATCCGCTCGTTCGCCCGCTCTCAGGCAAGGTGTAAGGCACTCATGGGCCATTATGGCATCGGTGAGCTGACAAGCGGGACGATTTTGGCCGAGCTTGGGAACGTCGGCAGAGGGCGCAGAACAGCCAGGAAGAGATGGACCATCAACGTAAAGAAATAAGGGGCAGGTAAGGTAGACTCGCTCGGGCGCGAGCCGTGCCGGGTATCCGGTTCGCATTCCTGGCTTCTCTTAGCTCGTCGAGAAAGGCCAGGCTATACTTTCGTGATGATTCCTGGAGAGGAGAAAAATGGCCGGCGACACGAACGGAAATAAGATCAGGGTACGTGAGTTCAAGCAACAGCTCGTCAAGGCAGCCCGGATGTACGCCATGTGCCAGAAGGCCGATGTCCCGGAGCCTATGGACGTGACGGGGCTGGCGTTGGCGGCTTTCGAGGATATGCCTCTCAAGCAGGCCATGATATTCATACGGACCAACGAGAAGAACATAAAGGATCTGGCCTGGGCGTTCAAGAACTCGAACTCCGCCGAGGAATTTGAGCAGCGAGTCAAAGAGATAAAGAACCTCTCCAACTGAGCGGTTCAAACGGAGAAAAGTATGGTGATCTCACGTCTTACAATAGGCCATATGGGAATACCTGGATCTTCTTGATGTGGACTCGTGCCTCATCCTCCCCTAAGTGTTGTGGTTGTCTTATAACGAGGTTTACAGTGCTTTACGGTCCCGCATAGAATGGGTCCAAAACAGGGAGGTCCTTTGTGAGTGGAGCAGAGGGTGTCGGTCAGATCAACCCTTTCGAAGATCGACGCATGTGGAGGTTACTTTTAGCGCAGCTGCACCCTGATGCCGGAGGAGACCACGAATTGTTTCTGTTTGCTTCCGCCCTTAAAGAGCGTGCGTGTGGCGATGGGTATCCGGAGAAGAAACTGGCGCAAGACAGCATTGAGGGTACAACAGAACTTGCCGTGGAGCCTTTCCTCCAGGCGTGGCAAGAAGCCATGAACTGCTGGGCATCCGGCAACCACGAAGCTCTGAAGAGCTTTGTACTAGGCGAATCGCCCTTTGCCGCCGCAAGGAATAGCCGGTTTGCGGCGAATGCGCTACGTTGATCTCGGAGTCGCCGGGACGCGCGAAGGAGCTATCCGCGCTTTTGTCGAACAAGGGATTTGGCTAGTATGCTGAGAGTAAGAAGGGAGCCAGCGTGAGTGTAAGGGATCAAGAACGTCGCCAACGGGAAGTTGAGCGCAGGATAAACGACCGCATGCGCACGGCTGATAGAGAAGTCGGGCAGAAGATCGCGGCGCGGGCACACGAAGCCTCACTCAGGGCCGAAGAGGTTAAGCGGAGGATCGAGAAAGGCGACGTCGAGCCGCGCCCCCTGCCCGGCATAAGAGAAGACTCGCTGGAGTCTATGGAGTCGATGCCCTCCATGGAGTCTTCGCCATCCATGAAATCTATGGAGTCGGCCGATTATGCAAGCGAGGTAAGCGCAGAGGCTCAACAAGCGGCGGAGTCAGGGGAAGTCATGATGAAGGACATGCCCCTGGAAGGGACCGGCATGGATCCCGAGGCCGCGCACGAGGATCTCGCGCAGAGGGTAACCGAAGAGACGGGTTCTGGGGGAGATCCGCACCAGCACGCCGAGCTCAAGGCGGATGAGATAGCCAACCAGATAACCGAGGAGACGGGCGCCGGCGGAGACATGCAGGTGCATGCCGAACGCAAGGTGAAGCAGTTTGAAAGCGAGATGTTCGAAGACTGAAGCCCGCCAACCCAGTGGGTTAGCGAGATTCGTGACGAAAGTCCACAACTTCTCGAAGATGGCAGTTGCCTCTCACAAGGCGTTCAGCGTGCTTTCTAAATCCAACACTGAGAGCTTGTTGGACGCAGCCGTTTGCGGCGCTTCTACAGCGCCCAAGTTTGGGATGTTTCGGTCCTTAAGAGCCCTGTTGTTGCTGTTGCTGTTGCATCCTCTGAATCTCTTGCCACACTAGATCCCCTGCCTGACGCTGTATCTTGATCGCATCGCTCTGCTGCGGGTAGTTGAGTTCCAGCATGTTCTGCACTTTCCTGATGGCCGTCATGGCTTGCGTCAGGTTCTGTGCGGGACTCTGTTGCTGCTGTTGCTGTCCTTGCCCCTGCTGCCCTTGCCTCTGCTGTTGCTGGTTTTCCTGCGTCATGATGACCTCCTGGGTTATGCTTTGTACAGTAATACCCGCTGATTGCCTAAAGTAGACAGATGGAATGCCCTTTCGCGGGTTTATGCCGAGTGTAGGTGGGGCAGGAGAGGCGGAGAACGCGACGTTTCGGGGAGGCCGGGAACCGTATGTCATCCAGAAGAAGACCTCGGAACGAGGAACGCCCGGCGCGGGAGAATGAGGAGCGGCTGACCGAAGACCGGGGAGAAACGGTTGGAGACCCTGACGTTTTGCTGGACGTTCCGGCGCTCAAAGTCGAAGAGCTCGACCTCCAGGCCGAAGAGATACGAGTGCGGGTTTCCTTTGTCGCCGAGCTTGCGGACATGGTCAAGATCAACGTCGGCCTGGAAGCCGAGGTGGACAACTTCAAGCTGGAGGTCAAGGGAGTCGAGGCCCAGGCCCAACTGAAGGCCCGGCTGGATAACGTGCGGGCGATATTCTCCGAGGTTCTCTCCACTCTCGACCGCAACCCGAGCCTCGTTCGGGACATGATGGGAGACCTGGACGAGACTGGGGATGAACCCGGCCAACCAGAAGCGCCGCCGCGCGGATTCCTGGAACAAGGCGAGCCGGAAGATGGTCCGGAAGACATGCCGCGGACTGGCAACTGGGAGTCCGAGGACGTGGAAGCGACGAAAGCGGCCAGAGAGAAGGCGCGGGATCTGGAAGTAGATCTCACCGGTCTAGAAGGTACGGGCTCTGGTGGACGCATCCTGGTGAAGGACGTGCTAAAGGCCGCCAAGAGATAACGCGTCATCGGTAACTTCAGCAGGCGCTACCCAAAAAGGAGGATATAATTACGGGGACCGTGTAAGGAGGACCACCAGTCATGGCGAAAGACTTCAAACAGAGTTCAGCTGAGATCCTCTCGGACCTGCTCTCGGATGAGCGAGTCAAGCGTGTACGAGAATACGTCCGAGGCGAAGACTTCAAGGCCGACCGGGGGCGCGTGCGGCAGAACGCCGCCGACCGCCTGAAGAATATCCGCAACCGCTACCGCTCGAAACAGCGCACCCCCGAGGCGGCCGCCCGCGAGAAGGAACTTACCCTGCGCCTAGCCGAAGTCGAGGCCGAAGCCGCCGAGCTTCGCATACGCCTCTCGGAGCTTCTGGAGGAAGAAGAGAAACTCCGTAACGCCCTCGACGAACTCTAGGCAACCGCCAGAGATACATACGGTTTCCAGAAGCCTTATCTGATACTAGTATGCAACACGTTGCTCACACTTGTGCTTTGCTAGCGATTCGTGTAAAAATTAAGTTGTTCTTCGTACCCTGCGTTTTATAAGGAGGCATTCTGTTGACCCTCGGAACCGGCCTTTATGATCCCATGTACGACCACGATGCTTGCGGGCTCGGGTTCGTAGCGCGGGTAGATGGCCGGCGCACGCGGGAGACGGTTGAAGAGGCGCTTGAGGTCCTACACAATCTGGAACACCGTGGCGCGAGCGGAAGAGACCCGGATACCGGTGATGGGGCGGGTATCCTGACCCAGATCCCGGACGCCTTCTTCCGCCGGGCGTGCAATGAGATCGGGATCGAGTTGCCGCCGGCGGGGCGTTACGCGGTAGGGGTGCTTTTCGAGTCGGGAGAAGCCGAGGGTCTCGATTGCGAGGGCAAGCTGAAGGAGATCGCCGCCGAGGAAGGACATAAGCTCCTGGGTTTCCGGGACGTCCCGATCGTGCCGGAGTCGGCCGGAAAGCTCGCGCGGAGTGTGATGCCGCGCATCCGGCAGTTCTTCATCGAGCGGCAAACCGGAGACGAAGCAGCCTTCGAGCGGAAGCTGTACGTGATCCGTCGCCAGCTTCACAAGGCGGTGGCGGACACTCATAGCTGCTACGTCGTGAGCCTGTCGTCGAAGACTGTCATCTACAAGGGGCTACTGAAGGGCGAGCAACTCCCGCGGTTCTATCCAGACCTCAGAGACCCGGCCTTCGCCAGCGCCATCGCACTCGTCCACGAGCGGTTCTCGACGAATACGCTTGGGAGTTGGGAGCTCGCGCACCCGTACCGGTACGTGGCTCACAACGGCGAGATCAACACGCTCCGGGGCAATGTTAACTGGATGCGCGCCCGCGAGAGCCGCCTGGAGTCGGACCTCTTCGGCGAGGACATAAAGAAGCTCTCGCCCATCATCGTGCCGGGCCAGAGCGACTCGGCCGCCTTCGACAATGCTTTAGAGTTGGTGCATCTCGCCGGACGGGACCTGCCGCACGCCATGGCGATGATGATCCCGGAAGCCTGGGAGAATGACGACCTGATGGACCCCGAGAGGCGCGCCTTCTACCAGTACCACAGCGCGCTCATGGAGCCGTGGGACGGCCCTGCCGCCGTGGCTTTCACCGACGGACGGGTCATCGGCGCGACGCTCGACCGTAACGGCCTGCGCCCCGCGCGTTACTCCATCACGAAGGATGGGCGCGTGGTAATGGCCTCCGAGGACGGAGCGCTGCGAATCCCGGCGGAGGATGTGATCGAGCGTTGGAGGCTGCAGCCAGGCAAGATGCTTGTCGTGGATACCGAGCGGCACGAGGTGCTGCACGACGAGAAGGTCAAGAGCAAGATGTTCGCGCGGCAACCATACAAGAAGTGGGTTGAGGAGGGTGAGATCCACCTGAACGAGTTGTCGGATGCCATCCCCGACCCGCGCCCCGAACCCGCCACCCTCTTCGAGCGCCAGAACGCGTTCGGCTACACCATAGAGGACCAGCGCATACTGCTCGCCCCAATGGCTATGGAGGGCAAGGAGCCCGACGGCTCGATGGGCACCGACACGCCGCTGGCGGTCCTATCGGAGAGGCCGCAGCTCCTGTTCTCGTACTTCAAACAGCACTTCGCGCAGGTTACGAACCCTCCGATAGACCCGCTGCGCGAGGAACTGGTAATGTCGCTCAACATGAGCCTCGGGCCGGAGAGCAACCTCTTCGACGAGACGCCAGAACATTGCCGGCGCATACTCATCGACCAGCCGATACTGACGGCGGGAGAGCTGGAGAAGATCCGTCAACTCCGTGAGGAGCCGTTCGCCGCGTCCACGCTCTCGACTCTCTTCTCCGCTTCGGCTGGCGAGAAGGGGCTAGAGGACGCGCTCGAAGCCCTGCGGAAGCGGGCGGAGAAGGCGGTCCAGGGTGGTTCGACGGTCCTCGTCCTTAGCGACAAGGGAGTCAGCGAGACGCAGGCCGCCATACCGAGCCTGCTCGCGACAGCCGCCGTCCACCACCACCTCGTCCGCGAGGGCATCCGCACCCGGACGACGCTCGTAGTCGAGACGGCAGAGGCGCGGGAGGTTCATCACTTCGCGCTGCTCGTTGGGTATGGGGCGACCGCGGTCAACCCTTACCTCGCTTTCGAGACGATTGCGGAGATGGCCGCTTCGGGGATGCTTGAGGGCGTGGACCCGGAGGAAGCGGCGAAGAACTACGTCAAGGCCATAAAGAAAGGGCTCCTCAAAGTCATCTCCAAGATGGGGATCTCGACGCTGTTCTCTTACTGTGGGGCCCAGATCTTCGAGGCCGTCGGCCTGGATAAGGACTTCGTGGAGAAGAACTTCACCGGCACCGCCTCGCGCGTCGGGGGCGTGGGGATAGACGGGATCGAACGCGAGGTCCTGGAGCGGCACCGGTGGGCCTTCTCGGCTTTCGAGGACCCGGCCGAGGAGCTAGACGTCGGGGGCGAGTACCAGCTTCGGATGCAGGGCCAGTATCATCAGTGGAACGCGGCGAGCATCGTACCGCTCCAGCGCGCCGTCAAGACCGGAGATTTCGAGACTTTCAAGGAGTTCTCGCGCCACTTCAACGACCATAGCGCCAGCCTCTCGACGCTGCGCGGCCTCTTCGATCTCGAACGCGACCCGATCTCCATGGAAGAGGTCGAGCCGGCGAAGGAGATCGTCAAACGCTTCGTGACGGGCGCCATGTCGTTCGGTTCCATCTCCAAGGAGGCGCACGAGACCCTCGCCATCGCCATGAACCGCATCGGCGGCAAATCGAACACGGGAGAGGGCGGCGAGGATCCCGAGCGTTTCACCCAGGACGCCAGCGGCGACAACCGCCGCAGCGCCGTGAAGCAGGTCGCGAGCGGGCGCTTCGGCGTGACGGCGGAGTACCTGGTCAACGCGGACGTGTTGCAGATAAAGATGGCCCAGGGCTCGAAGCCTGGCGAGGGTGGACAGCTTCCGGGCCACAAGGTTTCCGAGGACATCGCGAAGGTGCGCTACTCGACGCCGGGTGTCGGCCTGATCTCGCCGCCGCCACACCACGACATCTACTCCATCGAGGACCTGGCGCAACTCATCCACGACCTCAAAAACGCGAACCCTCGGGCGGCAGTGAGCGTCAAGCTCGTCGCCGAGGTCGGGGTTGGCACCATCGCGGCGGGCGTCTCGAAGGCGAAGGCCGACCACATAACGATCTCCGGCCACGACGGCGGCACGGGCGCCTCGCCGCTCTCGTCCATAAAGCACGCGGGGCTTCCGTGGGAGCTTGGCCTCGCCGAGACACAGCAGGTACTCGTGCAGAACGGCCTGCGCGGACGGGTAATCTTGCAGACCGACGGCCAGCTAAAGACGGGCCGGGACATCGTCGTCGCGGCGCTCTTGGGCGGGGAGGAGTTCGCTTTCTCGACGGCCCCGCTCGTGGCTACGGGCTGCATCATGATGCGGGTGTGTCACCTGAACACCTGTCCGGTCGGTATCGCGACGCAGGACCCAGAGCTCAGGAAGCGCTTCACCGGAACGCCGGAGCACGTCATCAACTACTTCTTCTTCCTGGCCGAGGAGGTCAGGGAGTTGATGGCTCAGATGGGCTTCCGCAGCTTCGACGAGATGATCGGACGCTCCGACAGGCTCAAGATGCGTGAGGCCATCGAGCACTGGAAGGCGAAGGGTGTGGATCTCTCGGCGATCCTGGACCAACCCGAGGCGCCGGAGGGCGTGGCGGTCAACCACAGCGAGGCCCAGGACCACGGTCTCGACAGGTCAATGGATAACGAGTTGATCGAGCGTTGCCGTCCCGCTCTGGAGGATGGGGAGACGGTGCGTTTCTCGCACGACATCATGAACACGAACCGAACGGTCGGCGGGATGCTCTCGGGTGAGATAGCGCGGCGTTACGGCGCTGAAGGTCTGCCGGATGGCAGTATCCGGATAGACTTCAAGGGCGTGGCCGGACAATCCTTCGGGGCGTGGCTCGCAAGTGGAATCACCCTAACTCTCGAAGGCACGACCAACGACTACGTGGGCAAGGGACTCTCGGGTGGGCGGCTCGCGGTATTTCCATCAAAGGTCGCGGCCTACGATCCAGCACAGAGCGTCGTGATCGGGAACGTCGCGCTTTACGGCGCGACGGGGGGCGAGGCGTACTTCCGGGGCTTCGCCGGGGAGCGGTTCGCGGTTAGGAACTCGGGTGCTCACACCGTCGTCGAGGGACTCGGGGACCACGGTTGCGAGTACATGACCGGCGGGGTCGTGGTCGTGCTTGGGCAAACGGGCCGGAACTTCGCCGCCGGGATGAGCGGCGGCGCGGCGTTCGTGTTCGACGAGGAAGACCGCTTCGAGAAGCTGTGCAACATGGACATGGTGGGGCTGGAGGCGGTCGAATCTGATGACGACATCGCTCTCTTGCGTGGCATGATCGAACACCATCTGGAGTGGACCGAGAGCGACACGGCGAGTCGAGTCCTCGAAAACTGGGACGAGTTGCTACCGAAGTTCGTGAAGGTGATGCCGAACGACCTGCAGCGTGTCCTCCAAGAGCGCCAGGAGGCGGAGTTGGAGGTGGCGCGCTAGTGGGCGACCCGAAGGGATTCCTGAAGATAGGGCGCAAGCCCACTCCGAAGCGGGCCATCGAGGAGCGCGTACAGGACTACCGCTACGTCTATGAGCCGATGCCGGATGATGAGCTGAAGGGCCAGGCTTCCCGGTGCATGGACTGCGGCGTGCCGTTCTGCAACACGGGATGTCCTCTAGGGAATCTGATCCCCGACTGGAACGACCTCGTCTACAAGGACCATTGGCGGCAGGCTATAGACCGGCTGCACAAAACCAACAACTTCCCGGAGTTCACGGGGATGCTCTGTCCCGCGCCGTGCGAGTCTGCGTGCGTGCTCGCCATCAACGACAAGCCCGTCACCATCAAGGAGATAGAGCTTTCGATCATCAACCGCGCCTTCGATGAGGGCTGGGTTGTCGCCAAGCCTCCGCCGCCGGAGATAAGAACAGGAAAGAAGGTCGCGGTCGTGGGGAGTGGACCGGCGGGGCTGGCGGCGGCCCAGCAGCTCAACTGGGCGGGCCATACCGTGACGGTCTTCGAGAAGGACGACAAGATCGGGGGCCTCATGCGCTATGGCATCCCAGATTACAAGACCGAGAAGTGGGTCGTGGACCGTCGCATCGCCATGATGGAAGAAGAAGGTATCGAGTTCCAGACCAATGCCTACGTCGGCGAAGACCCGACCACGGAGGAATTGAAGAGTGAGTTCGATGCGATAGTTCTCGCCGTCGGTGCGCTCGCGGGCCGCGACCTCGACGTGCCGGGCCGCGAGCTTGGTGGCATCCACATCGCGATGGACTACCTGGTGCAGCAGAACCGGCGCGTGGCCGGGTTGCCGACCAACGCGGAGGTCGAAATATCCGCAAAGGGTAAAAACGTCGTCATCCTTGGCGGCGGCGACACGAGTGCCGACTGCCTGGGCAACTCCCATCGCGAGGGATGCGCCTCGGTCAAAGTGCTGACTCACGGTCCGAGGCCACCGGAGAACCCGGACCACCTCTCCTGGCCCGACTGGCCGCTCATCTTGCACACCTACCCGGCCCACGAAGAAGGCGGCGAGCGCGGCTTCAGTGTGGCGGTTACCGGATTTTCCGGCTCGAACGGTCAGGTCGAGAGGATGCACGCCGTTGAGACCGAGCGCGAGAACGGCAAAACCGTCCCGAAGGAGGGCACGGAGTTCGAGATCGAGACGGACCTTGTCCTGCTCGCCATCGGATTCACCGGCCCGGTACGCGACCGCTTCCTCGAAGAGATGGATCTCGGCTACACGGATCGTGGCGCCATTCACTCGGAGAACGGTTTCGGAACGAAGGAGCCCGGTGTCTTCGTGGCCGGCGACGCCAAACGCGGCGCCTCGCTCATAGTCTGGGCCATCGCCGAGGGCCGGAAGGCCGCTAGGCAGGCCGACGAGTACCTGATGGGCCGTAGCCTGCTGCCTGGGTAGGCTTCCTCACGCCCGGCACGGTCATCGCCTGATCTTCATCTTAACCGGCGTCGCGGACCTCTTTTCGTAGCGGGGTGATGAACCCCGTTCGGGAACCTGCGTCTCCTCTCTGCGTGGTTGTCCCCCCGCACAACGATCTTCTCAACGACAGCCGAGATTCTTATGGACCGGGCCGAAGACCCGTCAGGTGCCAGTCTGTAAGCTGTTTGCAGCATGTACGTGTGGACTACACGAGCAGGATGGAGGCGACTATGAGCGAACAGGAACCTGGCTACGGAAGACTCAGGCCTGGCGCGGCAGGGACTGTGGGGATCGTGTTCATGATGGTGGCGGCCCGAATCCCGGCTCTCTGCGCGTTGCTGACGCATGCCGACAGCCACCACCGAGGTTAGAGGATGGTGGAGATGTCTTCGGGAGGCAGGTTCAGCCGAGGACGGTTCCTTGCCGGGCTGGGTGGCGCGTTCGGCGCGGCGACGTTCGGGAGCCTGGCCGGCGCTCGGGAGGCGAGCGCCCACGAGTACGACGGCAACACGGCGAACACGACGGGGACGTATGTGCCGGAGGGGCAGTATCATTTGCTGAAGTCCGACCGGCCGGAGGTCATAAGTTGGGGGTTCCTGCCGAACCGGGATGCGAAGCCGGTCATGAGCGTTCAGTCGGGAGACATCGTGGCTATCGAGCAGATCTCCCACGAGGGTATTCAGGATGATCAGGGCAACCCGGTAAAGTTCTTCGCGGGGTGGGATATACCGGAGAGTGAGATCCTCCCCGACATGCTCATGGTTTTCGAGGAGGTAGAGCACAAGGGTGAGGGGCCGCACGTCGTTACCGGCCCCGTCTACATAGAAGGCGCACAGCCGGGCGACTGGCTGGAGGTTCGCTGCCTCGATATACAGCCGCGGGTCACTTACGGCGTCAACTCCGCGCGACACGGCAAAGGGTCCCTGCCAGGGGAGTATCCGCTGGATGGCAAGGCGTACTACGGTAACCTCCTCCGGTTCGACTTCACCCGCAACGTCGGACTCTTCCCGGCGGGCGACGGGATAGAGGTGCCGCTACAGCCGTTCATGGGGATAGTGGGTGTCGCGCCGGACACCTCGGAGATGGTCAACTCGATACCACCGAACACCTACGGTGGGAACCTGGACGTCAAGCGGCTGATGACCGCCGGGTCTACCGCCTTCTACCCGGTCAAGGTTCCGGGCGCGCTGCTGTATACGAGCGACGGACACGCGGCGCAGGGCAACGGTGAGGTGTCCCTCACCGCCATCGAGACCTCCCAGACGCCGACCTTCCAGGTCATCGTCCACAAGAAAGAGCGCTTGAGAGAAGAGTACGTGGGAGGCCGCGCGGCGGACGTTGAAGGCAACGACCGTTTGTCAGGGAGCGATGGTCAACCACTCGTTTATCCGGGATCTGGACGCCTTCGTGATCGACGAGCCGCCGAACCTTCTGGGGACGACAGACACGGCGCCCAACCCTTCCGAGGCGGCGTTGGCGGCTCTGGGTTCGTGCATCTCCGTGGGGATCATGTCCAACGCGACGGCGCGTGGGATCACCTTGACGGAGATCTCCGTCGAACTCGAAGGCGACATCGACACCGGGGCCGTGTGGGGTACGGGCAACACTGGCGAGGACGTCTCGGCGGGCTTCACGGCGGTGCGCGTGAAGAGCACTATCAAGGGCGACGCCTCACCCGAGGAGTTGGCCGAGATAGAGAAGATCGCCGTTAAGTGGTCGCCGGTGGTCAACACCTTCACCAACCCGGTCGAGTTCACCTCCGAGGCGGTGACGGGGTAGCGATGGCGTCGGAAGCCGCGACCACCCGGATGGAGGAGACCCCGTTCGACGCCGTGCTCGACGATCTGCGGGAGGCGATCTCCGAGGACCTCGAACCGAACCTCCACGACATAGACGTAAACGGCGCTTACCCGGCGGCGTTCATGCGGCGGGTCGGTGAGTTGGGCGGCTTTAGGCAGGGTACGCCGGCCGATCTTGGCGGGGCTGGAAGAGGCGTTGGCTACACCATCCGGGTGATGGAGGAAGTCTCCAAGACGTGTCTTAGCACGGGGTTTTGCGTGTGGTGCCAGACGGTCTGCGCCTGGTACGTGCAGAACAGCGGGAATGTGCATCTCAAGGAGCGCGTATTGCCGGCAGTGATCTCCGGCGACGCCCGCGCCGGGACGGGCCTCTCCAACCCCATGAAGCACTTTGCTGGAATAGAGCGCATCAAGCTAAGCGCCACGCGCCAGCCGGACGGTTACGTGTTGAACGGCGCGATCCCGTGGGTCTCCAACGTGGACGATGGTGGAGGCGCCGGGGGCCAATACTTCGCCGTGGCGGCCGGAGACGAGAACGAGGACTCCTACACCATGGCGATAGTGCCGTCCGGTTCGGAGGGTCTGAAGATGCGAAACGGCGGCCAGTTCATCGCCCTCGAAGGCAGTAGCACCTGGGGCTGGCGCTTCAAGGTCGTACCCATCCCCGACGAGTACGTACTGGCGAGTCCCGCCGAAGAGTTCGTGCGGCGTATCCGGCCTGGCTTCATCTTGACTCAGAGTGGTATCGGCCTCGGGCTCGTGGCTAGTTGTATCGAGCTGATGAAGAAGTCCAACAACCGGGCCGACATCAAGAAGAGCGGGGTGAACGGCTTTCTCGACGATGGGGTCGAAGAGTTGGAGGCAGAGCTGAACGCGGCCCGCCGCGGAGTCTACGCTCTGGCCGACGAGATCGGGTGCGACGGAGAGGACTTGAGGGATGACCTCTTCAGGGACGCGGTGGAGGCGCGGCTTCGGGTCTCTGAGCTCTCGCTGCGGGCGTCCCAGGCGGCCATGTTGCACGCTGGCGCGGGCGGCTACCTGCAGCACGGCGCGGCGGAGCGCAAGCTGCGCGAGTCGTACTTCGTAGCCATCGTCACCCCGGCCCTCAAGCAGCTGAGAAAGATGCTGCACGACACGCGAGAAGCGGATACGCAACACACAAACGGATCTACCGAAAGGAGCAGCGCATGACCATGGAGCAGATGAGCAAGCCTCTCGTCACGAGCGAAGAGCTGGCGCAGATGATGGCGAGCGGCGAGAAGGTCGTGACGATAGACGTGCGCGACGTCGAGGAGTACGAGGCCGGGCACGTCCCCGGCGCGGTCAACATCCCGGATGTTTTCTACTATTTGGCGACCACCGACCCCGAGGGTCTCAAGGAGCTTCAGGAGAAGTTTGCCACGCTCTTCGGGCAGGCTGGGCTCACCGGCGAGGAGATGGCGGTCGTGTACGAGGAAGGCTTCAGCCTCAAGTCTCCTAGGGGCTACTGGCTGCTGGAGTACCTCGGCTACCCGAAGGTATTGGTGTTGCAGGGCGGTATGCGAGGGTGGCGCAAGGGCGAGTATCCGGTTGATACCGAGTCCATGCCGATGAACGGCTCCCCGGAGGCATTTCCGCTGGACGTGGATCCCTCCGTGCTATGCACGGTGGACGAGATGCTCGCGTCTCTGGACGACCCAAACGTCGTCAAGCTCGACGTTCGCGACAAGGAGGAGTGGGTAGCGGAGAGCTCGTCTCCCTACGAAGTGGACTTCTCGCCGCGCAAGGGCCGAATCCCTGGCGCCACCTGGATCGACTGGAACCTGCTCCTCTCTTTGGGCGAGGAGACCAAAGGCAGCTTCAAAGTCACCGAGGACAAGGGCGAGTGCAAGGACCTGACCGAGGTCGAGAAGATGCTCGAAGATAAGGGCGTCACCAAAGACAGGGACGTAACCCTCTATTGCTTCAAGGGAGCAAGGACCTCCAACACCTACCTGGCGATGAAGATGCTCGGCTACGAGAACGTAAAGACCTATTTCGGTTCGTGGAACGAGTGGTCCCAAGACGAGAATCTGCCCATCGAGCAGGGCGTACCCGAAGAAGAAGTCGCCTGACGACCACGGGTTGCCGTTCTCCGGGCGGGGCCATCGCGCCTCGTCCGGATGTTTGTTTCCGGGGAGAGAGGAAGCCTTGACCAAGACTCGCACATACGACGCTCCATCCGCGCAGGTGGTGGAGGCTCTGATCTCGGGCGTCGAAGAGAGTGGGATGCTGCTGGTCGCCGACATCGACGTGCAAAAGAACGCCGGCAAGAAGGGTCTGGAGATCGGAGGCAACCGTATCCTGGAAGTCTTCCGGCCCGACTACGCCGTGAAAGTTTGGGAGATGGAGATAGAGGCCGGCGTCGACATACCCATCCGCATCCACGTCCACGAAGATGACGAGGGCCGCGTAACCGCCCGCTACCGCACCCCGAGCGAAGTCCTCTCCAGGCACGGCAACGACGCGCTAACGGTGTTCGGAGTGGAGTTAGACCCCGTTTTCGAGGGGATCATCGGCACGCCCTTTCGCTGTAAGGTCTCCTAGATTGTCCGTCGAGACCGGAGTGCCATGAAGCGTTTCTTGAGCAACGATCATGGAAACCCGCGGGATCCAAATCTCTCGGATCCCTCGACGACCGCGGAATACGCGCGGGAGTTGCGGGCCGGGCGCGGAGAGACTCCGGGCCACCAGGTTGTTCGTGGTGTTAGTAGACTTCCTCGCTCTCTGGGAGGCTGTGGTCCGACTGGGACTTGCGTCGGATCTGTTGCCGCCGCCGTCCGAAGTGATTACGAGCTTCGTCACCGCGCCCGGCCCGGATTGTGGCATGGTCTTCCAGGATTATGCGCTGCTCCTCGCGGACCGCGTCGTGGTGTTGAGTCAGGAACCGGAAGCGCGTATAAAGGCGGAGATGAGAACACCATTCAAAAGACCCAGGGACCAGGGCGAGATCCTCGCGAGCGAGAAGTACCCCCGAGATCCACCGCGAACTCCTGGGCATCCTCAGAGAAGAAGTCACCGCCTGAAAGGGCGGAAAACCAGAAAGGAAGACGCATGAACCGCGAAGAAGCCACGCAGCAGATCCTCGAAGCAAAGAGAGATAAGGGCCTGACCTTCGAAGCAATCGCAGGGAAGCTCGGAAGCCATAAGGTGTGGACAACCGCCGCACTCTTCGGCCAGCATCCCATGAGCGCCGAACAGGCGGATACACTCGTCGAGCTTCTCGGACTGGGACCGGACGTTGCCGCGGTCCTGCGAGAGGTCCCGATGCGCGGGAGCCTCGATACGCCCGTACCCACGGACCCGACGATCTACCGGATACACGAGGTTACACAGGTCTATGGCACCACCATAAAAGCTCTCATCCACGAAGAGTTCGGAGACGGCATCATGAGCGCCATCAACTTCAACATGGACATAGAGCGCGTCGAAAATTCGGAGGGAGATCGTGTGAGGATCACCTACGAGGGCAAATTTCTGCCCTATCAGTGGTAGGAGCGGAGCTATGATACCCGGAGAGGCACTCCCCGCCGATGGCAACATAGAGTTAAACGCTGGACGCTATGCCATGACCCTTAAGGTCGCCAACATTGGAGACCGGCCTATACAGGTCGGAAGCCACTTCCACTTCTTCGAGACGAACAGGGCTCTCCGCTTCGACCGCGAGAGCGCCTACGGTATGCGACTCTCCATCCCCGCCGGAACGAGCGTGCGGTTCGAGCCGGGAGATGAACGCGAGGTAGATCTGGTCGCCATCGGCGGACGCAGGATCATCCGTGGCCTGAACGGCCTCACGCAGGGCGCGTTGGACGACCCGGAGATCAGGGAAGCCGCGCTCCAGCGGGCGGGCGAACGTGGTTTCATGTAGCTTCATGGAAGAGCAGTCGGAAGATGAGAGAGGTGGTTGGCTGATGGCATTGCCCACGATGCAGAAAAAGAACCTCGACAGCGGGGCCGAGGTGGATGTGCACGGCAGGATCCAGAAAGAGACTGTGACCCTGGACGCGGTGAGCGTCACCCGCGTCACCTTCGGCGTCGGGGCCCGGTGGTCGGAGGATCTGCAAGATTACGCCGGCACGCATAGTTGCGAGCTTCCCCACGTGGCGCTCGTTCAGTCTGGGCAGCTCAAGGTCGTTATGGACGACGGCTCCGAGGAGTTGTACGGCCCGCAGGACGTTATGATGCTGCCCCCCGGCCACGACGCCTGGACGGTCGGCGACGAGCCGTGCGTGTTCGTCGAGTTCTCCAGGGGCAACGACTACTACGAGAGCCATTAACAACCAGTCCACGAGGGAGGCGCGATGAGCGGGATATCCAGGCGGCGCTACGGTGGGATGTTCGGGCCGACCGTTGGAGACCGGATGCGGCTTGCTGATACGTCACTTGTTGTCGAAGTCGAACAGGATCTGACACTCGCCGGGGAAGAGGCGACCTTCGGGGGTGGCAAGTCCGTGCGGGAAGGGATGGCACAGGGAGCCGCGACCCGTGAAGAAGGGGCGATGGACCTGGTCATCACCAACGCTCTGATCCTGGACCACTGGGGGATTGTCAAGGCGGACATCGGTGTAAGAGACGGACGCATCGCCGTTATCGGCAAGGCCGGAAACCCGGACACGATGGACGACGTGACAGTGGAGATAGGCGCGTCTACCGAGATCATCGCCGGAGAAGGCAAACTCCTGACCGCAGGCGGCATCGACACCCACATCCACTTCATATCCTCGCAGCAGACGACGCACGCAATAGCGTCGGGCATCACCACCATGATCGGGGGCGGCACCGGCCCGGCGACCGGCACGAACGCGACCACCTGCACCCCCGGCGCCTGGAACATCGCTCGCATGATGCAGGCCGTCGAGAACCTTCCGCTCAACTTTGGCTTTCTCGGCAAGGGCAACTCCTCGAACCCGGAGTCGCTCAGAGAGCAGGTGCTCGCCGGCGCGTGCGGCCTGAAGCTGCACGAGGACTGGGGTACGACGCCGCAGGCAATACGGACGTGTCTTTCGGTGGCCGACGAATTGGACGTGCAGGTGGCGATCCACACCGACACCCTCAACGAGTCCGGCTTTGTGGAGGACACGACGGCGGCGTTCGAGGGACGCACCATCCACACCTACCACACCGAGGGAGCGGGCGGCGGCCACGCCCCGGACATCATCAAGCTCTGCGGCGAGCCGAATGTGCTGCCAAGCTCCACCAACCCGACCCGGCCCTATACCGTCAACACCGTGGACGAGCACCTCGACATGCTCATGGTTTGCCACCACCTTAGCCGAGACGTCCCGGAGGACGTATCGTTCGCCGAGAGCCGCATCCGGGCGGAGACCATAGCGGCGGAGGACGTGCTGCACGACCTGGGCGCTCTCTCCATGATGTCCAGCGACTCGCAGGCGATGGGGCGCGTCGGCGAAGTCTGGATCCGAACCCTCCAGACCGCGAGCAAGATGAAGACGCAGCGCGGTCCGCTCCCCGAGGATACCGAGCGTAACGACAACCACCGCGTAAAGCGCTACATCGCCAAGCTAACCATCAACCCGGCGATCACGCACGGCGTCGCCGAGCACGTCGGTTCCGTCGAGACCGGCAAGCTCGCGGACCTGATCCTCTGGAGCCCGGCGTTCTTCGGCGTGAAGCCGGAGATCGTTCTGAAAGGCGGCTTTATAGCCTACGCTCAGATGGGCGACCCGAACGCCTCCATCCCAACGCCTGGTCCCGTTTTCCAGCGTCCGATGTTCGGTGCGTTCGGCTCGGCGCCCGCCGCGACCTCCCTGACCTTCGTTTCGGGATACGCCGCTGACAACGGTCTCGCGGAGAGCCTGGGATTGAAGAAACGTCTCGCGCCCGTGCGAAACACGCGATCTCTGAGCAAGACCGACCTGATCCACAACGACCTCCTCCCGAACATCGAGGTTGACCCGGAGACTTATGAGGTCCGAATAGATGGCGAGGTAATAACGTCCGAGCCCGCCGCCGAGCTTCCGCTGGCCCAGCGCTACTTCCTGTTCTAATGCAGAGTCTCCTGCGGCTGCTCCAGATCTCCGATACTGCTTTCCCGACCGGCTCCTTCTCTCACTCGATGGCCCTGGAGGCGTTCGTCGAAGCCGGTGATCTCCGAGATGCTAATGATCTCGGACGGCTCATCGCCCTACATCTCTCCGCCCAGGCAACTTCGGACTGCGTCGCGCTCCGGGCGGCATTCGGCACGGAGTTAGAAGATCTAATCCGGATAGATCAACTCCTCTCGGCCACGAAGCTCACCCGCGAGCTTCGCGCGGCCAGTTCGTCCACGGGTAAGAGGTTTCTGTTGAGCGTGGCGGCCCTGGGGGTCAAGGACAATGTGCTCCGCGCGTTCACGGATGCGGTGAGAGATAGGGCGACGCCGGGGAACCTGGCGGTCGGTTACGGGGTGGCGGCTCCGGCTCTGGGCTTCACGTTGGAGGAGACGCTACACGCGTACCTCTACGCGACTGTCGCCTCGCTCGTCGCCGCCGGGCAGAAGTCGATCCCGCTCGGAGGAAGCGCGGCGCGGCGGGCGCTGTACGAGAGCGCGGAGGAGATACTTGACGCAGTGGACATCAGCAAGACTTTGGAGGTGGAAGACATGTACGCTTTCTCGCCCACGATAGACCTGCGCTCGATGCAACACGAGCGCCAGCGGACGAGGTTGTACATCTCGTGAGCGCGTTGAGACTGGGCATAGGCGGGCCGGTTGGCTCCGGGAAGACCGCGCTGGTGGCTGAGCTTTGCCGCAGGCTCGGAGAGGAGTTCAGCATCGCCGCCGTCACCAACGACATCTATACCCGCGAGGACGCCGAGTTCCTGCAAAGAGCCGCCGTGTTGCCGGAGGGCCGGGTTGTCGGTGTCGAGACCGGAGGATGTCCGCACACCGCCATCCGGGACGACGTGTCGATGAACCTGGAGGCGGTCGAGGCGATGGAGGGGAGGTTCGACCCCGATCTGATCTTCGTCGAGAGCGGCGGAGACAACCTCGCGGCCTCCTTCTCCCCGGAACTGGTGGACGCTTCGATCTACGTCATCGACGTTGCCGGCGGAGATAAAGTGCCGCGCAAGGGCGGCCCCGGCGTGACCCGCTCGGAACTCCTGGTCGTCAACAAGATAGATCTCGCTCCGCTAGTCGGCGCGGACCTGTTAGTCATGGAGCGGGACGCGGGCGCTTTGCGCGGAGAGGCTCCAACGCTCTTCGCCTCTGTCCTGCACGGCGATGGGATGGACGCTGTCGTCGGATGGGTGAAGGGGGCCGTGGAGCACCGGCGATGGGTTCCAGCGACCTCACATGCGCGGGCGGACCATCACGATCATCCCCACACACATTGAGATGGTCACGGAAGAACGCGCCGAGGAGGTCCGGGAGCTACTTGCGCGGGTACGCTCCTGGGCGGCCCGGCGGCACGACATAGTGGCTGTGGGACTTGCTGGCTCCTGGGCGCATGGAGACGCCCGGATGGACTCCGACGTGGACATCATCCTGCTGACGACCGAGGAGCGGGACTATCTTGATGGTGAGAAGTGGGTGCGGGATCTCGGCGGTCTCCGGATCATCAACACCGAGCGGTGGGGACCAATGACCGAGCGGCGGTTCGTGCTTCCCTCCGGTTTAGAGGTAGAGATGGGGATTGCGCCTCCTTCGTGGGCGGACATAGACCCCGTGGACTACGGTACGCAACGCGGGGTCGAAGACGGCTTCTCCATCATCCACGACCCCGAAGGACTCCTGATCCGGCTTGTAGAGGCATGCAGCTAGAGCGGAGATTTAGCGCGAGTCTTCCGCATTCCAGGAGATCGGGCCAGCGCGGCTCCCTGCGGCTTTTCTTCGAGCCTCGCAGTGGCAAGACCGTCCTAACCGAACGTTACACTTCGGCGCCTTTCGGGGCGGTGCGGGCCAATTATCCAGACGACTCAGGCATACCGGAAGTACAGATCACCAACCCCTCCGGCGGCATCCTCGGCGGCGACTACCTGGATCTGGAAGTATCTCTCTCGCCCGGCTCCTCCGCCACCGTGCTCACCCAGGCCGCGAATAAAGCGTACAGAGGAACGGCCTCCGGTCAGACGGCTCTCTTCCGCGTTGCAGAAGGCGCGGCTTTGGAGTACCTGCCGCACCACCTGATCCCTTATGCGGGCTCCTCTCACCGCCAGCAGACTGCCTTCCACCTCGTATCGGACTCGACGCTCATCACCTGGGACGCCTATGCCGCCGGACGCGTGGCGCGCGGAGAACGATTCGCCTTCGACTCCCTTTTCAACCGCACGAGTATCTTCAGGGATGGCGTACCGGAGGCCGTAGATGGCTTAGATCTCTCGAAGGGAGGCGAGCCGTTCGGTGGGTACACTTACATGGCAACGGCATACGCCTCGGCGCCGGAGAACCTCGAACCGCTCGCGCAGAAGTTACACGATTTATACGCCGCGTTTCCCGCGGCCCTTGCCTCGGCCACTGCGCCGTCACCCAACCTCTGCGTCGTGCGGCTCCTGGCGCACAGCGCCCCGGCGTTGTACAAGCTGCTCAACCGAACTCGGGTTGTCATGAGAGAGCGCCTTGATCTACCTGCCCCCGAACGAGAAGTTATCTGAAGCGCGGCCATCTATTACGATAGACTGGCTAACATGGAGATGAGGGTTGGATCCAGGGGTGAGCAGCACTTAGCGCCCGCCGCAGCGTGGGCAATGGCGTTCGTCGTCTGCGGGATCTCGGACGCACTGCTTGGGCGATGGATACTGACACCCCTTTTCGTGGCAGCCTTCTACGCGGGCATGATCGTCATAGACCTGGCGACTTATCCGATACTCTCTTTCTGGCGCGGATGGCTCCGGCGGAGGGGACTGCTTGCCTGGTATCTGGTCGAGGTCGTCGGACTCTGGGGCGGAACGACCGTCATACTCTTCATCCTCGCTCCGTGGTGGCTTGGATGGCGTTGGAGCGGGGCGCTGCCGCTCCAGATAATCGGCGGGATACTTCTCGTCTTTTCCGTGGCGGTCGGGACGTGGGCCTGCCTCAAGATGGGCTGGGCGCGGCTGCTATTCGCCGGAGCGCTCTTCCCGCCGGGAGCCGGGGCGGAGGAGAACAGCGTACCGCAGCGTCTCGTTCTGGAGGGGCCGTACCGCTACGTCCGAAACCCGCTCTACGACACGGACTTCGCCCTGATCGTGGGCACGGCCCTGCTGACCCGTAGCTGGTTCCTGATGCTGCTCGCCGCCCTCTACGCAGCCCAACTCGCCCTACAGTTACCTCTGGAAGAACGAGAGTTGCGTGCCCGATTCGGACGGCCGTACCGGCGTTACTGCGAGCTGGTGCCGCGCTTCTTGCCCCGGCTCCGTCCCGTGAACCGGAGGGACCTGGAGTCCCGAGAATAGTGTTCGCAATCTGACGCCGGGCATCAAGATTTATCTGCTCGTCGGAACCCGGTGGCCGCATATACGGTGTTGAGCGCCCGAACGCGAACCCCAAGGGATAACAGTACGGCCCTCCACTGCAGCGACTAGATGACGAGCTAGCCTCCGGTCTCTTCGTAGGCGCTTTCGTTCTTTGTTCTTCGCGTCGCGGGACCAACGCTAATTGACACACTCGGAGCTTGTCTTCCGCGGCGCTGGCCAGCGATTGTGAGAGACTTTATGGCATGAAGGCCGGGAACCATCTCAGTCTGCTGGTACTCAGGGAACCGATGCTGTTCGTGGTGCTTTTCGCCTTCGCAATGTGGATGGTGGTTGTACTTCCGGCTTATCTCTATACGGACCACCGCGAGAAGCAGTTGGACCGCAATGGCGTTACGACGAGAGGAACCGTGATCTCCGCCGAACGCGCCTGCTCGGACGACGAATGCCAGTCGGTGACGGTAACCTACACGGTGGATGGAGAGAAGCACAGTCTGACGGCCAACACCGACCCCAACAATCCTCGGGCTGACGCTGGGCTGAAGGTCGGCCAGAGGGTCGAGGTACGTTACGATCCCGCGAACCCGGACAGGGCGCGCCTTTTGATCCTCGGAGAGAGCGAGGCCGGTTTCTTCCGCTTCATGACGTTCTTCGGCCTGATGCTCTTCGGCATACCCCTCGCCTGGCTCCTGGTAAAGCGCCGGATAAAGCCACCCGAACCACTGCCCGAAATGTCCGCCTACTCTGCGCAACCCGGCGGACGGGCCGCGCGCCACGACGCCCATCGTCTGCCGGACGGCGGCGCAGTCCTCGTCCCTGATCCCATGGTGCCCCTCGCGCTTGTCTCAGGGTTCGGGCTGCTCGCGATGGGTTTGTTCTTCACCCTCATCGCCCCGATCACGGGTTCGGAGCCAGACCTCGCGTGAATACTCGCGTTAGCTGCGCTCTGGCTTCTCTTTCTAGCGTTCGTCACGTTCTTCGCGTCCCGATCTCTCGTGGCTGGACCGGGTTGGCTCGCTACGAAGCGGGGGCTCAGGTGGCAGGTCATCCACGCCGAAGACCTGGTAGACGCCCCGCCCGGAAACGCGATCGATGCGCTCTTCGGACAGGCGGCGATGCTGCGACTGTACAGCTCCGACACCCGGATAGACATCAACAGACAGAACCTTGCTTCTCCCGAAGTCCGCTCCGCAGTCGAGTCATTCGTGGAGCAGGCTCCCGGTATCCCGCCGCAAGCCAGGGCCACGGTGTTCGGCTCGATGCTCCGAGCGAGCGCGGCCGAACCTGACGCGTCTTACGATCCGAAGGCTATGTTGCGGAAGATGTGGCTGCTCTCCGGGCTGCTCTCCGCGATCTGTATGGCCGAGACGACCCTGATTCTGGTTTTGCGAGGTTGAATGCTCGCACTGGCAAGAAGCGGCGCCCTGCGCGACACTCACACACACGATTGAGATGCGGTGGATCAGGGTGAGTGTCCTTCCGAACCCGTGGCCGGCGGTTGTGGCGGTGCTGGTTCTTCTGCTGGGAGCCGGCGGATGCGGTGTGGAGTTCAGCTCGGGTAACCCCCCGAAAACGTCTCCGAAGAAGGAACGGGTGCTCGAAGCGGGCGAGGGGACCTGGGACCTCAGGACTCCGCCCAGCCGCGAGGAGGCCGGGATGCCGGACGGACAGGAGTGGGTGATCTACGAACCCCACGGCTGGTGGCCTCCACCCCTCCGGGCGCACGTTTTGCTGCCCGAGGGCAAGCGCCTAGACACCGAGGCCAGCTACGTCGCTCTCGACTCCTATGGCGCGGCTTGCTGGAAACGCACCAAGACTTCGGACCCGACCACGATGGACATAAGCGTCGGCATCCTCACCATCGATGAAGCCCGTCGGGAGTTGCTGCGCGCCGCCGAGGAGTTCGGTTTCTCCCGCCGGGCCATCGAAGAATGGTACTCGGAGGCCAAAAAGGCAGCGGCCAGCGGAGATGCCACCATGAGGGTGCGTTCTTACATGCCCGATGTGGAAGTCGGCTACCTGGGCGTCGGCGTGCAGGGGCGCTTCCTGCCGTACGAACACGAAGTCAAACACGCCTTCGTCCACTACACGCTCTCCTGGGTCGAGCCGTTCGACCCGAAGGCGTGTGAGAGACTGGAGGAGACGACCGGAGAAGCTGGAACGGATGAACTCCGGCTGGTTGGTACTCCGCCGCGGGACAAGAGATAATGGTTGCAATGGGCAGTGGAGCGGTCAGCAGAGAAGGCGGGAAGCTCCCGATTCGGGCCAGCATCCCGAGGACCGTGTTGATGGTCCTTGGCTCGGCTCTCTTCGTCGTCGCCGGCGGCGCGATATGCGCCATGGGGCTGTTCGGTCTGCTGACAAAGACCGCCGGGATGTCCTATTTCGGGCTGGCTGTCGTAGCGCTCGTTGATTCCTTCTACGTCCTCGTTGGTCTTGCGGCCATTGTGTTCTTCGGCTTCACGTTACTCTTTGCACTGGGGCGTTTGCTTTTCTTCTGGCGGCCGATCTTCGAGGTGGGTCCCGAAGGTATTCTCGACAGGGCTTCCGCCGGGAGTGTGGGCTTCGTGCCGTGGGAAGAGGTGAAGGGCGTGAGACCCGGCACGATTAGCGGGCAGCGCTTCCTGGCGATTCGGGTCAAGGATGAGCAGGCTCTCCTGGAGCGGCAAAACCTGGTGAAGCGCTTCTTGATGCGACTGAACCGCAGGTACTTTACTGGAGCGATAGTCAATGTGCCTCTAAACGCCCTGGCGATCCCGGAGGAGGAGCTACTCGCGGAGATCAAACCCCACCTGAGCCCCCCGACCCGGCGGCGGCTAGAGGAGTTTCAGCGCGAGGCGGAATCTGCTAGAGCGAAGCCTAGAGCGAAAAGCGAGGGAACGCGCGGAAGGAGACGTCCTGGGAGTACGACAGCACGGATCGCGGTGCTGATAGTGCGCTGGATCGCGGTCGTGGTACTCTCGATTTTCTACTACACGGTTTCTAGCATGCTCGTTTTGTTGGGAGGGTTACTGGCATGGAACGGGCTCAGTCCGGGAATGGGCCGTAACCCGGATGCAGCTCATCCGGTGAGTGGAGCGATCCTGGTGCTGTTAGGGATATTGGTCTTCATCTTCTTCCCGCGCGTTGTGAAGAGGCTAACCGGACGCGAGGTCCTCTCCGGCCCATACGGTGGGTTCTAGGGCGGCGTGTTCTTGGGGATGATCTGGAACGCGATCAAAGCTCTCCTGGAAATCGTGGTCACCGGTTTCCTGTACGTCTTTTTTAGTGGCCTGCTGCTCGTCGGCGAGATGGCAGGATGGCGCGGGATAAAGGGCATTATCGGAGGGCAAATGGATTCCACGGCCCTCCTTTTCGTAGGTGTGGTGATGGTGGCCGTTGCATGGTTCGGAGGTAGGCGGGTGATCTCTTACGTGTCACTCAAGCTCACCGGCGTGGACGATATGAAGGAGGGCCTATAGGACATTCGAACGCTTCGGTAGCAGCAACCATCGCTCCCGCGAATTACCGGATAGTCTGGTTCCTGGCAAGCACGATCAGGTGATCGCACCCCGACTCGAACGGTTCTCCATCGAACCCGCCATAAACGCTCTCGACTTCGAACCCCGTTAGCCCCAGCATCAGTTTTAGTTCCGCTTGGCTGACGATCCGAATCTTCAAATCGTGCGCTCTCTTGCTCTCCAACCGGCCTGATCTTCCGTACAGCTCGTAGAAGAGACGCATCTCCAATAGTTGCGACGCGGAATCGTAGCTAGAGATGCTGAAGCGATCCAACCTTCCATCCAGCGTATCGCGGGTGAAGTCGTGGTGCAGCGCCGGGCCGCCGGGCGGATCGCTCAACTCCTCCGGCGAGAAGGCCGATATCTCGATCCCGAGCAGACCATCCGGCTCCAGATGCTCCTTGGCATTCCGTAGAAAATCCAGCGCATCGTCCAGGCTCAAGAGGCACAGGAACGAGTTAAAGGCGCAGATGGCGAGCCCGTAACGTCTCTCCAGCTTCGCGCTCCGCATGTCTCCGAGTACCCATTCGATGTCTCCACTCTTGTTCCGGCCCCGTTCGATCATCGTATTCGACACCTCGACGGCGGTTACGTCGTGGCCCGCTTCCGCGAGCGGAACGGAGAGACGCCCGGTGCCGGCTCCCCACTCGATGATGGTACCGGACTCTCGTTCGGCGAGCGCGAGCCAGAAGGGGAGGTCGTAGTCGTGAGCGTATTCCAGGTCGTAGAGGTCGGCTAGAGGATCGTACTCGGACAAGGTTGAATTAGAGTACATCAAAACAACCGGCGATGGCCTGGTTTCTCACGGCGCTCTCATCGGGTGGATATAATATTCATGACAACCCACCTACGCTCGGAGGTTTACCGGATGGGTACCATTTTGCTAATCGTCTTAGTCCTGATAATAGTAGTGCTCGTGATCTTCGCTATCGCCACCTACAACGGCCTGGTGAAACGGCGCAACGAGACGGAGGAGGCGTATCGTCAGATAGACGTGCAGCTCAAACGCCGGTACGACTTGATCCCGAACCTCCTCGAAGGCGTGAAGAAGTATTTCCGCCAGGAGCAGGAGGTCTTGACGCAGATTACGCAAGCCCGCTCCCAGGCAATGCAGCCCCAGTCGCCAGGACAGCAGGCTCAATCCGAGTCACGCCTTAGCGGAGCTATCGGCAACCTGTTCGCGGTGGCCGAGAACTACCCAGAGTTGAAGTCGAACACAGTGATGCTGGATTTCCAGGAAGAACTGTCCTCTACGGAGAACAAGATCTCCTTCGCCCGCCAGCACTACAACGATTCGGTCGGCGGCTACAACACCAAGATCCAGAGCTTCCCGGCGGTCATCTTCGCCCGGATGATGGGATTCACCGAGAAGGAATACTTCGAGGCCCAGGGTCCCGAGCGGGAGTCCGTCACGGTCTCCTACGACTGAGATGACAGAGAGCCCCTTCGAGAGAACTTTCCGCGACCGGATCTCCGCGAACCGGCGCAACAGCGTGTTCCTGATCCTGATCTTCCTCGCCTTCGTAGCCGTTCTCGGCTACGTGATCGGATACGCATGGCTTGGCGATCCCGTGAGCGCCATCTTTGGCCTCGTCCTGGCTTTCGTCGTCGGGACGATCTCCGGCATCGCGACCTACTACGGCGGCGATAGGATGGTCCTCGCCGCTTCGCGCGCCAAAGAGATCACCCACGACGACGCTCCCGTCCTCTTCAACGTCGTCGAGGAGATGTCCATAGCCGCGGGCCTCCCGATGCCGAAGGTCTACATAATCGACGACACCGCGACCAACGCATTCGCTACCGGCCGCGACCCCGAGCATGCCTCAGTAGCCGTGACGAAGGGACTTCTCGAAAAGCTCGACCGCGACGAGCTTCAGGGCGTCGTGGCCCATGAGATGTCCCACGTCGGCAACTACGACATCCGCTACGCCATGCTCGTCGGCATCCTGGTCGGCACCACGGTCCTCATCTCGGACTTCTTCCTGCGTGGCTTGTGGTTCGGTGGCGGCAGGGGTGGGAACCGCCGCGATGGTGGCGGACAGATACAGTTAATAATGATGGTCATCGCCATCTTGCTCGCCATCCTCTCCCCGATCTTTGCCCGCCTGCTCCAACTCTCCATAAGCCGCCAGCGCGAGTACCTGGCCGACGCCACCGCCGTCAAGCTCACCCGCAACCCCAAGGGTCTCGCCGACGCGCTACAGAAGATCTCCGGCGACCGCGAAGTCCTCGAAGTCGCCAACCGCGCGACCGCCCACCTCTACATCGTCAACCCCGTAAAGAAGTTCGAGAAACGGGCCAAGGGCATCTTCTCCACCCATCCACCTATAGAGGAGCGGATACAGATACTCCGCTCGATGGAGACCGGCTAAAACTCGACGCCCTGTCGATAAAGAGTTACAATACTCGCCGTTGCATTGCCGGATGGTGTAACGGCAGCACGAGTGACTCTGAATCACTTAGTCCAGGTTCGAATCCTGGTCCGGCAGCTCCCTCAAGAAGTCCTCGGCCTTCTCCTCGCCGTAGGCCATCATCTCCTGTATGAACGACGGGCGGCGATCCAGTTTGGAGGCGGCGTCCAGGGGACGGAGCATCTCGATCCGGCGTACCTCGATGGGTTTGTAATGACTTTCGGGTGGTCGTTTATCTTCTCTATGAAGTGTATCTCCTGATTTAGTGAGAGGTTGCCCGAGAGTTCGTTGCGGCGATCCATTATGTCTACTGTGGACGTTGGTTCTTGCTCTCGCCTCTCGGGGTTTATCTGTATGATCCAGATCTCATCGGGCTTCTCCTCGACCGGACGACCCGCCACGAGCTCTCTTACGGGAGGGTTCTGAGAGAACAGGCCATCCCAGTACACTCCGTTACCGATTCGCACGGCCCTGAATAGCGTGGGGACTGCGGCCGAGGCAAGGATCGCGTCTACACTTACCTCGTCGTCTCTGAAAACCTCGAACTCTCCGGAGAGGACATTGACGGCGCTGACCAACAACTTTGGGCTGGTAGGTTTTACGAGACTTTGAATCTTCTCGAAGTCGATTTGATCTTCTAGCATCTCTCTCAGGCGGTTCTGCGCCACGGAGGGGTAGAGGTACCGGCTGATCTCGGGCATGGCGACAGTACCCTGCAGGCGGCTGGACTCGACGAACAGGTCGTTGAGGATCATGTCCCAGTAAGAGTTGGCCGAGTTCTCCATCCAGAAAGAGTCCAACAACTCCACGGCTTTCACGGCGCCATCCGTCAGCAAGGCGTACCAGGACAGTAGAGCGCAGATGCCGCCGCCGGAAGCGCCGCTAAACCCCGTGACCTCGTACCTGCCTTGCTTCTCCGTTAGCAGTTTCTTGAGCACCCCGGAGGTGAAAGCAGTGTGGCTGCCGCCGCCCTGGCAGGCAAGCGCGACTTTCCTGATCCTTTCCTGATCCCGTTCTCCATAATCACCTCCTCTATTCGATATTACAGGAGATCCAGGGCGCCGCGCCAGATTGGTGGCGATTGACTTACCGCTTCGAGAAATAAACTCGGCAGGAGGCAATAGACCATTGGAATCGACGCGTCTTCCAGTATCTTCCATGAGTGAAACCCGCACGCATATATCGTCGTCGCCGGTTGGGGACGTTGCTTGCCGTGATGGTCATGGGCTGGGCGCTATATGCTGGTTCCAGCGCCGACGCCGAGTCTCCTTCGAGCTCCTATACAGTTGCTCCCGGAGATAGCCTGTGGTCTATCGCGGTAACTCATTACTCCGCTACGGAAGACCCCAGGCCGAAGATCGAAGCTATCCGCCAGGCGAACGGCCTGAAGGGAAACGAAGTTCAACCCGGCATGAGCCTGAACCTTCCCTCAACGGAATAAGCACCGACTTTACTCCTCCTCGATCAAGAAGCCCTCGCTTGGCGCTCGGTCCTGGATCAACTAGATGATGTGCAGGCGTATGCTCACTTCCCGCACCTATCTCCATGAATGATTCAGGGCAGCAGACGCCAGACAAAAGTTTAACACTTGAATGAGACAAAAATGATAAAGTTTCTCCTATGCCAAAGGAAGTTGAATATAGGATGGAGAAACTACTACGCAAGCTTGAATTGAACCCGATAATACCTGCGGTTCGCACCGAAGGAGAATCCCTCGAAAAGGCTCTCTGTGGGGACCACCCGGCGATCTTCGTGTTCGGTGGGGATGTTTTCAAACTCATCAGTAAGATCGAGACGGAGGAGTCTCGGCCTCCGATCTTCGTTAACGTGGACTTGATAGGCGGGGTCGCCGGCGATGCGACCGGCATCGGGTTTCTCTCTCAACACGTGGAAGGCGTCATCTCCACCAGCCGCCGCGTAATCGAGCTGGCGAATTCTACTGACCTGATCACGATCCAACGACTCTTCGCCATAGATGCGATGGCCATGGAGCGGGGCGTCAAGCTAATCAAGCGCACTAAACCCAAATTCGTGGAGATAGTCCCCGCTCTGGCTTACCCTCGTATGGCGTCCGGCTACTCCGAACTGCTGAACCGGCCCGTCCTGACCGGGGGATTTGTCAGGAGCATGGAGGAGGTGTCGTTTATTCTCGACGCGGGCGCTGTCGGCGTCTCCAGCAGTCACCAGGCGCTCTGGAAAGGCGCGCTTGACTCTAAAGTAAGGAACTGATGTAATGTTGCGGATAGATCTGTAGCGCAGGCCCGGAGATAAAGAGAGCCTCGTGCGGAACCGTAACTTCTAGCTCTAGATAAGATAGGCTAGGTGCGTTTCGCGCGAGGTTCTTTCGCGTGTGGGGGCAATGGAAAGGGTCCCGGCCCTACAGACGGAAATCATGGGGAAAGGGTTACAGATTGATGGGCTTTAGCTGGGTGTTTCTATTCGCGGCGATACCCATGTGGGTTCGCCGGAGTTCGCAACCAGGACGCGCCGTCGGCCAGATCCCGGCTCCAAAAAACGACCAGCTAAGAGAGGAGAACCGCGAATGACAGATCGCGCCCAGGCTGGATCCACTAGCGCTCTTGTGTTCCCCGATAGGCTCTATGAAGGTTACGTCTTCGACCTGGACGGCACCATCTATCTGGGCGACGAGTTGTTGCCCGGAGCGAAGCGCTTGATCCTCGAATTGCGCGAGCAAGGCAGAAAGGTCGTCTTTCTCTCAAACAATCCCACCAAAGACCCGGAGATGTATTCCGAGAAGCTCACCAAGCTCGGCCTCCCAACTCCGGAAGAGGAGACTGTCAACACCGTAGTCACCATGACTCAGTGGCTGCTCCAGAACCATCCGGACGCCACGGTTTTCCCCATAGCGGAAGAGCCGCTAAAACGCTCGCTACGAAACGCCGGCATAAGGATATCCGAGAACCCGGAGGAGATAGACATCGTCATCGCCTCCTACGACCGGACGTTCGAGTACCGCAAGCTTCAGATCGCCTTCGACGCCATCTGGTTCCACAAGCGGGCGAAGCTGGTCACGACCAACCCGGACCGCTACTGCCCATTCCCCGGTGGGAGGGGCGAACCCGACGCGGCGTCCATAGTCGCGGCCATAGAGGCTTGTACCCAGACCAAGTGCGAGGTCAACACAGGCAAACCCGACCCGATCATGCTGGAGACCATCACGGAGATGGTCGGGCTAGACCCGGCGGAGTGCGTGATGACCGGCGACCGGCTGTACACCGAGATCCGGATGGCCCTCGACGCCGGGATGCCCTCCGCAGTGGTGCTGACCGGCGAGACCACGACCGACATGCTCGCGGAGGAGTCGGAGGAGAACCTACCCGAGTTCGTCCTGGACCGCATAGATCGACTGATACCGCCGAAGATGTGGGAGGATCTCGGATGGACCGAGGACGACGAGTAATCTTCGCTAGGTACACGGAACGCGAGAGAGACGGGAAAGGATCGGTGGGATGAAGGCGGACGAGTCTGCACATTCTCCGGGAACGAATGGGAGTAGCTCATGAAAAACGACAAGATCCAATCAGCCCTACGCGGCGCGACGGATACCCAGAACGTCACCATTGGTACGGACGTACTTTCTTCGGTGAACGATCTTTTCACCGTGAGCTTCGGCGACGCGAAGGCGGTCGTCGTCACGGACGAGAACGAGTTCGAAGTGGCGGGCAAAGAGGTGCAGCGGATCTTCGAGGAGGCCGGGCGCGAGACCGTCGAGCCATACGTCTTCTCCAGCGACCCGCCCCTGTACGCCAAGTACGACAACATAGAGATCCTCATCGAATCGCTGCGCGAGCACGACGCCATTCCGGTCGCCGTTGGTTCCGGGACGCTCAACGACATCGCCAAGCGAGCGGCCTACGAGTGCGACCGGCCCTACATGAACGTCGCCACCGCCGCCTCGATGGACGGGTACACGGCGTTCGGTGCCTCGATAGAGTATGAGGGCGCCAAACAGACGCTGAGGTGTCCGGCCCCGCGCGCCGTGCTGGCCGACGTGGATATCCTGATTGGTGCCCCCGAGAAGATGACGGCCTCCGGTTACGCGGACTTGCTCGGCAAGGTGACCTCCGGGGCGGACTGGCTGATCGCCGATGCTCTAGGTGTCGAGAAGATAGACCAGAACGGCTGGGACCTGGTGCAGGATCATCTGCGCGGTTGGATCTCGAAGCCCGCCGAGTTGCGCGAAGGGGACCAGGAGACGATGGACGGCCTGATCGAAGGGCTCATCATGTCCGGCCTGGCGATGCAGGCGTACCAGTCGTCTCGGACGGCCTCCGGCGCGGAGCACCAGTTCAGCCACCTCTGGGAGGGCGAGGGATTAGGCCGCGATCAGAACCCGCCTCTATCGCATGGTTTCAAGGTCGGTGTTGGCTCCATATCCATCGCCGCTCTTTTCGAGTGCGTCCTGGAGCACGACCTGAGCAACCTGGACATAGAGAAGATCAAGAGCCAGTGGCCTTCCCCGGAAGAGGTCGAGGAGAGGGTGCGCGCGGCCCACAACCCGCCGCTCGAAGACCCCGCCGTCAAGCAGAGCCTCGCCAAGTACGTGGACAAGGACGCGCTCGGCGAGCGGCTAGAGTTGCTCCAGGAGATCTGGCCGGAGTTGCGCGAGAAGGTGAAGGAACAGTTGATACCCGCCGACGAGTTGCGGGAGACGCTGCGCGCGGCCGGATGCCCCACGAGCCCCGAGGAGATCGGACTGAGCCGGGACGACCTGAAGGCGACGTATCGCAGGGCGCAGATGATCCGCAGCCGCTACACCGTACTCGACCTCGCCAACGAGACCGGCATCCTTAATGAGTGCGTCGAAGAGCTGTTCGCGCCGGGCGGTTTATGGGGCTCTTGATACCGCGTAATGGACACCGATTGAGGGAGGAAAAGCGAGCAAAAGTCCAATGTCCCGGAGCGTTTGCGAGAACCTCAGAGGGGTATTCCAGCCAACAAAGCCAGATGTGTAAGGAAACCAGTCAAGGAGGCAGGAAACGATGAAGAAAATCGGTATAGGCTCCGACGACGCGGCCCTGGAGTTGAAGGGTACCCTCATCGAACATCTCAAGGAACTGGGCTACGAAGTGGAGGACTACGGGATCAAGGAAGGCGCGGACTATCCCGACGTCGCTGTGGAGGTTGCGGAAGCGGTCGCCAGGGGAGAGCACGAGCGGGCGATACTGTGCTGCGGTACGGGACTTGGGATGAGCATAACGGCCAACAAGGTTCCTGGGGTGAGGGCGGCGCAGTGCCACGACGTGTACTCGGCGGAGAGGGCGAGGAAGTCGAACAACGCGCAGGTACTGACGATGGGCCAGCGGGTGATCGGGCCGGAGGCCGCGAAGACGGTTTTGGATGCGTGGCTCGCTTCCGAGTTCGCTGGAGGATCTTCGGCGAAGAAAGTTGAGAAGATGGAGGAGATAGACCGCCGCTACCATCAGGTCAGTCAGAGATAGAGGGCACTTATTTAGAGCGTGTAGTTTGGAGGATGTAGATCTCGTGACCAGGCATCCTTCTAACGGCAGTCAGACAGGGGACCATTCCAGAGTCCCGGAGCAACCAACAGACTAGGAGACGCATTGGATCTCAAGACCCAACAAAACGTAGCGCGGCGTTCCATAGATTCCGTGAGGACGCTGGCGATGGACGCGGTCCAGAAAGCAGGCAACGGACACCCCGGCACGGCGATGGCGCTCGCCCCGCTCGCGTACACCATATTTACGAAGTTCCTGCGCCACAATCCCGAGAATCCCAAGTGGTCCGACAGGGACCGCTTCGTCCTTTCGGCAGGCCACGCTTCCATCCTGCAGTATTCGATGTTGCACCTCACTGGCTATGACCTGCCGTTAGACCAGATAAAGCGCTTCCGTCAGACGGGCTCCATAACTCCCGGACACCCGGAACACTTCCTGACGCCCGGTATCGAAACGACGACCGGCCCGCTCGGGCAGGGCTTCGCCAATGGCGTGGGGATGGGCATGGCCGAGCGCTTTCTGGCCGACAGGTACAACCGCATCGGGCATGAGATCGTGGACCATCGGACCTTCGCCATCTGCTCCGATGGCGACCTGATGGAGGGCGTCTCGAACGAAGCCGCCTCCATAGCCGGACAGAACGCCCTCGGCAAGCTTGTCTACTTCTACGACGATAACCGCATTACCATAGACGGCACGACCGCCATCTCTTTCGACCGCGAGGACAAGGGCAAACGCTTCGAGGCGCAGGGCTGGCACGTCCAGCACCTCTCCGACTCCGAAGACCTGGAGGCGCTGGCCGAGGCGACGCAGAACGCCATAGACGAGGACGAGCGGCCGTCGCTGGTCATAGTGCGCTCCCACATCGCCTACCCCGCTCCGAACGCGATGGACACCGCCGCGGCCCACGGCGCGGCGCTCGGGGAAGATGAGATCCGCCTGGCCAAAGAAGCTCTCGGCCTGGACCCGGACGAGCACTTCTCCGTCCCGGACGAGGTCTACGAGCACATGAACCAGAAGTCTCGTGGTGGCGAGTTCGAAGAGGAATGGAACGGGCGCTTTGCCGCGTGGTGCGAGGACTTCCCGGAACTCGCGGAGGAGTGGGAGCAGGCCTGGAGCAGCAACCCCGTGCCCGGCTACGAGGAAACTTTGCCGAAGTGGGACCCGTCGGAGACGGAAAAGATGGCGACGCGCAAGGCCGGAGGCGCCGCGATGGACGCCTTCAAGGACTATACGCCGACCATGATCGGGGGCGCCGCCGACCTCGTGGGTTCGACCAACACCACGTTCTCGGGTGGTGGGATCTTCTCCCCGGCCAACGCCGGACGGAACATCGCCTGGGGTATCCGCGAGCACGCGATGGGTAGTTGCGTCAACGGCATCGCGCTGCACGGTGGCATGATCCGGCCCTACGGCTCGACGTTCCTCATCTTCAGCGACTACATGCGCCCGGCCGTCAGGCTCTCGGCGCTCATGGGCATTAAGGTGGCCTGGATCTGGACGCACGACTCGGTCGGCCTGGGCGAGGACGGCCCGACCCACCAGCCCATTGAGCACTATATGACCCTCCGCGCGATACCTAACCTCACGGTAATAAGGCCCGCCGACGCCAACGAGACCTCCATGGCCTGGCGGAGCGTCTTCGATACCGATGGCCCCGTGGCCCTGCTCCTCACGCGCCAGAACGTCCCGGTACTGGACCCCGGTCCGGCTGAGGGCGCGCTGCGCGGCGCATACATCCGGGAGGACGCGGACGGTGGGGGCGACCCGGAGGTCATCCTCATCGGGACCGGCTCCGAGGTTGCGGTGGCGCTCGAAGCGAGGGAGTTGCTCGCGGAGCAAGGCGTTTCGGCCAGGGTGGTGAGTATGCCGTCGTGGGAGATCTTCGACGCGCAGAGTCAGGACTATAAAGACTCCGTCTTGCCACCGTCGGTCGAGGCGCGCGTCTCGGTCGAGGCGGGGGTGCCGGTAGGTTGGGAGCGGTACGTCGGATTCCGCGGCCGGAGCGTGGGGATCAATCGCTACGGAGCCTCCACGCCGGGCGAGGAGCTGCTGCAAGAACTCGGAATCAGCCCCGAGAACGTGGCGAACGAAGCCCTGGACATGCTCGGGCGTTCCGAGCGCATAGAAGAGGAGGCTGGTACACCAGCGGTCGAGGACACCCACCCATCGGAGGGACATTCCTAAAAACCACGAGATTAGTCGAGCAGACCGGATCAGGTAAACCGTAGTAGCAGTAAAGGGGCGGGAAGGTATTCAGTCCTTCCGCCCCCCGGAAGAGGAGGTATGAGACGATGAACGAGAACCTTCAAAAAGCTTCGGAATTGGGGCAGGGGATCTGGATAGACTCCATCAGCCGCGACGACCTGGTCGAGGACGGCGCGCTGCACAAGATGATAGAAGACGGGGTCGTCGGGGTTACTTCCAACCCCTCTATTTTCCAGAAAGCCATCTCCGAGTCAAAGCTCTACGACGAGCAACTCGAAGAAGCCTCCAAAGAAACGGACGACCCGAAGGAGATCTTCCTGCAGCTCGCGGTCAAGGATATTCAGGATGCCTGCGACATCTTCGCTCCAGTCTACGAGCGTACCGCCATGAAGGACGGCTACGTCTCTTTGGAGGTCTCACCCGACCTGGGCTACGATGCTCCCAAGACCGTGGAGGAGGCTCTGCGGCTGCACGAGTGGGTGGACCGGCCCAACCTGCTGGTCAAGATACCGGCCACGCAGCCGGGCCTCGCGGCCATCGAGGAGGTCATAGCCAACGGCAAGAGCGTGAATGTAACGCTCATCTTCTCGCTGGCGCGCTACAAGGCGGTCGCGAGGGCGTACATTCGTGGCTTGCAGCGCCTCGTGGCGGAAGGGGGAGACCCCTCCAAAGTGGCGAGCGTGGCGAGCTTCTTCGTGAGCCGGGTAGATTCCGAAGGCGACAAGAGGCTGGAGGAGGTCGGACGCCCCGATCTGATGGGAAGGTTAGCCATCGCCAACGCCAAACTAGCATACGCGGCGTTCGAGGAGATCTTCTCCGGCGACGACTGGGACTTCCTGGAGTCCAAGGGTGCGAACAAGCAGCGTCCGCTCTGGGCCTCGACATCGACCAAGAACCCGGACTACAAAGACACCATCTACGTGGACAACCTCATAGGACCCGACACCGTGAACACCATGCCCGGCTCGACGCTTGAGGCGACGATGGACCACGGCGAAATCCGCCCGACCCTCAAGGAGGGCATCGAGGACGCCAAGAGGCTCCCGCGGCTGCTCGCCGAAGCCGGCGTGGACTACGAGGACGTTACCGAGACGCTGGAGCAAGAGGGCGTCGCGAAGTTCATGGACTCGTTCGACGAACTGCTCGACGAGATACGCGAGAAGGGCCGAAAGCTGGTAAAGCAATAGAGCAGGGGAAGTCTTTCGAGACCAGGTTCTTTAGCGGAGCTTTAACGAAAGTCTAGCGGAGAGGAGTACGAAGTGGCGAATGGTTTCAGGGGCGCTATCTTCGATGTTGACGGGGTGTTGGTGGACTCGCCGCACGAGCAGGCGTGGCGCGACGGGTTGCAGCAGCTAATGGAGAACGAGTGGAGCGACATACGCGAGCAGACCTCCTACTCGCCCGAGAAGTTCACGCCGCAGGTCTACCAGGCGGAGATGAGCGGCAAGCCGCGCTACAAGGGCGCCCAGGCCGCGCTGGAATACTTCGACGTGCCTGACGCCGAGGAGCGGGCGCAGGAGTACGGTGACAAGAAGCAGGTGATGATCGTGGACCTCATAGAGGCCAGGGAGTTCTACGCCTACCCGGACGCCCTGCGCTTCGTGCTGGCGGTCAAGGAGGCCGGCATCCTTATAGCGGCGGCCTCCTCCTCCAAGAACGCGGGCGCCTTCCTCAGGCTCGTGCGCCTGGACGAGTTTGCCGAGGAGGAAGGACTCTCTTACGACTTCGTGACGCCCGGCATGACGCTTCTGGACATCCTCGATGGGGACGTGAGCGGGCGTGACTTCGAGCAGGGCAAGCCGCACCCCATGATCTTCCTGGCCGCCGCCGAGGAGCTGGGGCTCTTGCCGGATGATGCCTTCGTGGTCGAGGACGCGGCCAACGGTGTTCAGGCGGCCAAAGCGGGAGAGTTCGCGGCCCTAGGTCTCGCGCGGGCCGACGACGAGAAAGCGCTGGCCGACGCTGACGCGGACATCGTCGTGACTAGCCTGGACGACATCTCCCTGGACGCGCTCTCGGAAGGCCGCTTAGAGAAGGTGGGTTCCTGATGAACTACAAGGACAACGCCTCACTGGGCAGTTACGAAGACACTGTTGCCGGCGCGCTGTCGGAGTTGCGCGAAGAGCGGATAGTGGAGCGTATGCTGGAGGGCGACCACACCGTCTGGGGGCCGAAGCCGGAGGAGATAGCGAACCGACTGGGCTGGCTAAAAAGCCCAGAGAACACGGGGAACGCGCTGCGGGAGATAATGGATTTCGCGGAGACGGTGCGCGGAGAGGGGATCGAGCACGTACAACTCCTGGGGATGGGCGGCTCCAGCCTCGCCCCGGAGGTCTTCGGGTTCGCCCTTCAGAGCAAGGAAGGTTACCCGAGCCTTGCGGTGCTCGACAGCACCGACCCGGAGGCCGTGTTGGGCCACCTCGAGGGCCTGGATCTCTCACGCACGCTGTTCGTCGTCTCGACCAAGTCCGGCGGCACGGTCGAGACGTTCTCGTTCTTCAAGTTCTTCTACAACAAGATCGCTGAGGTCGTGGGCAAAGAGCAGGCAGGCTCGCACTTCGTCGCCATCACGGACCCCGGCAGCGGGTTGGCGGACACGGCCGAGAAGTACGACTTCCGTCAGACATTCCTGAACGATCCTAACATCGGGGGCCGCTACTCGGCGCTCTCCCACTTTGGGATCGTGCCGGCCGCCCTTGCCGGCGTGGACGTGGAGAGGCTCCTGAAGAGCGGCCACGACGCGGCGGACGAGTTGGGAGCATCGGGCGAAGACGACCCCGGCGCGTGGCTCGGAGCGGTGATCGGCGAGCTGGCGCGTTCCGCCGGGTGCGACAAGCTGACGCTGCTCGCCTCGCCCTCGCTCGCGGCATTCGGTCCCTGGGCGGAGCAACTCGTCGCCGAAAGCACTGGCAAGGACGGGGTCGGTATTCTGCCCGTGGCCGAGGAGCCGGAGGGCTCGCCGGACGTCTACGGCGACGACCGGCTCTTCGTGAGCATGAGGCTACGGGATGAGGAGGATCCGGGCGGGTTCTTGGATGGCCTGCGGAGCGCGGGACACCCCGTCATCGAGGTCCTGCTGGACGACCCTTACGACCTGGGCGGCGAGATGTTCCGCTGGGAGGTGGCGACCGCCGTCGCCGGATGGCGGCTTGGCATCAACCCATTCGACCAGCCGAACGTCGAGTCGGCGAAGATACAGGCCCGCAATATGGTCGCCGAGTACCAGGAGAAGGGCGAGCTACCAGAACCAGAGCCCACGGTCGAGGAAGACGGGATGGCCGTCTACTCCGCCGGAGAGGCTGCTGGCGTGGAAGAGGCGCTCGAAAACTTTCTGGGGCAGGCGCGTACCGGCGACTACGTGTCGCTGCAGGCTTACCTGCCGCCTTCGGAGGAGACGACCGAAGTCCTGCAGGGGATGCGCGTCCGGCTGCGGGAGCGTCTCAAGCTCGCCACTACTTTGGGTTACGGGCCGCGCTTTTTGCACTCGACGGGCCAACTCCACAAGGGTGACGGCGGCAATGGGCTGTTCGTTCAGTTCACCGCCGACCCTGGGGAGAACGTACCGATACCGGATGAGGCAGGTGAGTCCGAGGCCACGCTCACCTTCGGGGTGCTGGAGGCGGCGCAGGCTCTAGGTGACCGGCAGGCGCTACTAGACGTGGACCGGCGTGTCATCCGCTTCCACCTCGGCGCGGACATGAGCGGCGGACTAAGCAAGCTTGCCGATGGGGTCTGAGGCAGAAGAATCCCATGAGGTCGCGCGGGAACGTGAGGAAGAGGTGTGAACGTCTAAAAACCAGTCTCCGCTGGCGGTGCGGGGCCCTGCCGAGCGGAGTTCAAAGGGGACACAGAGGTCGCGGTGAGGGGAACAGTTGGATCTAGAAGGTCGAGCAGCGATGGAGACGATATGACGAGAGGAAGCCGTACCCTCCGCGCGAAGACGGGAGATAGCCAGTGAACGGTGAGCGGATCGGTGCGGCGATGCGCGATGCGACCGACACGCAAGAAGTCACGATAGACACGGGGGCGCTCGCTTCGGTAGCCGAGTTGTTCGAGCAGAGCTTCGGCGACCGGACGGCGGTCGTCGTCGCGGACGAGAACACGTTCGCCCTGGCGGGCGAGGAGGTGCAAGAGCGCCTCGAAGCGGCCGGGCGTAAGACCGTCGAGCCGTATGTCTTCTCCAGCCATCCGATGCTGTACGCCGGCCACGACAACATCGAGACGTTAGTTGGGGCGCTGCGCGAGCACGACGCCATCCCGGTGGCCGTCGGTTCGGGGACTCTCAACGACATCGTCAAGCGCGCGGCCCACGAGTGCGACCGGCCCTACATGTGCGTCGGAACCGCCGCGTCGATGGACGGCTACACGTCGTTCGGCGCGTCGATCAGTAAAGACGGACGCAAGCAGACGCTGGAGTGCTCGGCGCCCAGGGCGGTGCTGGGAGACGTGGACGTTTTGGTGAAGGCCCCCGCCTGGATGACGGCTTCCGGCTACGCCGATCTCTTGTGCAAGGTGACGGCGGGCGCTGACTGGATGGTCGCCGATGCGTTGAAGACCGAGGAGATCCACCCTCTGGCTTGGTCGTTGGTGCATGACCACTTGCGCGAGTGGACCGCGAAACCGGCCGAATTGCGCGCCGGGGATGGGGACGCGATGGACCGGCTCATGGAGGGCCTGATCATGGCGGGCCTGGCGATGCAGGTCGCCGCCTCTTCGCGGCCGGCCTCGGGTGCCGAGCACATGTTCAGCCACCTGTGGGAGATGGAGGGGCTGGGCCACGACGACGACCCGCCGCTCTCCCACGGCTTCAAGGTCGGGGTTGGCTCCATCGCTGTCGCCGCCCTGTACGAGCGGATCCTGCAGCGCGATCTGAGCGGCTTGGACGTGGACGAGATCTGCAAAAACTGGCCCGCCTGGGAGGAGGTCGAACAAAAGGTGCGGGCGACGCACACGGTGCGGGCGACGCACACGGTGCCGGGTCTGGACGAATACGCCGTCGCCGAGAGCCGCGCCAAATACGTCGATACGGATCAACTCAAGGAGCGGCTAGAGTTGCTCCAGGAGATCTGGCCGGAACTGCGTAGAAGGTTGGAGACGCAGTTGATGCCCGCCGACGAGCTGCGAGAGACGCTGCGGGCGGCCGGGTGTCCCACCAGCCCGGAAGAGATCGGGTTGAGTTGGGAGGACTTCAGGGCGACGTATACCAGGGCGCGGACGATCCGGCGCCGGTACAACGTCCTCGATCTCACGGTCGAGACCGGTATTTTTGAAGAGTGCGTCGATGAGCTGTTCGCGCCGGGTGGCTTCTGGGCTCGTGATTCAGCAGAGACGGTGCATTGATGGAGACGAATCGGTGTCGCGGTGATTGGGGGTTCGATGCGACCGGCGCGGGACCTTCGCCGAAACGGCGGGGTGACGTCGCCACTATGGATCCGGGGTAGGGAAGAAGTAGCGGAAAGGGTTTCGGTCCCGCGGCGGTTTCGTCGGCGGGACCCGAAAAAGGAGGAGAGCGATGGCTGAAGGACCATACTTGATGGGCATAGATTTCGGGACGGGAGGGGCGAGGGTCGGTATCTTCGACCGCGAGGGCACGCCGCTGATCTTTCACGGTGTCGAGTGGGAGACGCAGTTCCCGCGCCCGGGCCGGGCTGAGCAGGACCCCGACGACTGGTGGTCCGGCCTGGTCGAGGCGTCGAAAGGCGCGCTTGAGAAGAGCGGCGTCTCGCCCGAGGAGATCGTGGGTATGGCTGTGGACACCACGAGTTGCACCGTGGTGGCGATGGATGAGAATGATCGGCACCTGCGGCCAGCGATCATGTGGATGGACGTGCGCGCCTCCGATCAGGCCGACCGCGTTTCCGAGACCGGCGATCCGGCGCTCAAGTACAACGGCTACGGGGCGGTCTCCGCTGAGTGGGGACTCCCAAAATCCCTCTGGCTCAAGGAGAACGAGCCGGAGACCTACAACAACGCGAAGCACATCTGCGACTGCCAGGACTGGCTTAACAATCGCCTGACCGGCGAGTGGGCTGCCTCCATCAACGTCGTCGCCGCAAAGTATCACTACGACCGCGACGTAGGTGGCTGGCCCGTGAGCCTCTACGAGGCGGTAGGCGCCGAGGACGTGCTGGAGAAGTTCCCGGATCCAGTGCTCGACCTGGGTGCTGTCGTCGGGGAGTTGCGGAAAGAAGCGGCGGACGAGCTGGGCCTGAAGGCTGGCACGCCAGTGGCGCAAGGAGCCATAGACGGTTACTCGGGTGCTATAGGTCTCGGGATGACCGAGCCGGGCAAGATGGCGCTCATCACGGGGTCTTCGCACGCCATGTTTGGGCAGCTCACGGCGCCCATCCACGGGCAGGGTTTCTGGGGCGCCTACACGGACGCCGTGATGCCCGGCCAGTACACCATCGAGGGCGGGCAGGTCTCCACGGGCTCCATCGTCGCCTGGTTCAAGAACCAGTTCGCCAGAAAGGCCAACGAAGAAGCCGAAAAGCGCGGCGTAGATCCCTACGAGATCCTCAACGAGATGGCGCGCGACATACCAATAGGCTCCGATGGGCTGGTGGTCATAGATTACTTCCAGGGCAACCGCACCCCCCACACCGACTCGCTGGCGCGCGGCATTATGTGGGGGCTTTCGCTCAGTCACACCGAGGCGCACATGTTCCGCGCGATCCTGGAAGGGATCTGCTACGGCACGGAGCACATCCTACGCACCATGCGCGGCCACGATTTCGAGCCCCGATTGAACGTCGTCTCGGGCGGGCCGACGAAGAGCGAGCTGTGGATGCAGATGCACGCCGACGTTGCCAACATACCCATATCCCTGACGCAGGTGAGCGAAGGTCCGGTCCTGGGCTCGGCGATGCTGGCCGCCGTCGGCGCCGGCATCTACCCGGACATCCAGGAAGCGGCCAAGAACATGGTGCATACCGAGGAGACCATCGAGCCGAACCAGGAAGCCCACGAGGCCTACAAGTTCTACGTGGACCGCTACATCGAGACGTACCCGGCGATGAAGGAGCTGATGCACAAGACGGTTCGGCACGAGAGGAGCGGCGACAAGTCTGCGGCGGAGGAAGCATAGGCCGCATGATGGGAGGCCGGTGATACGAAGGTAACAGTAAGGGAGGAGACTTTATGGAGGCTGGATCACTGGCGGGCCGCGAGGTTCGTTCCGACGCAAAGGAGGAAAGACGATGACGACAGTAACCGTACTAGGATCGGGGATAATGGCGACGGCGCTCACCTGGCCGCTGACGGATAACGGCCACGAGGTGCGCCTCGTCGGTACCCATCTCGACCGGGAAATCATCGACTCCATCAAGGAAAGTGGCGTTCACCCGAACCTGGACTTGAAGGTCCCCGAAGGTGTGCGCGCCTACCAGCTAGAGGAGGCCGAAGAGGCTTTTGACGGCGCCGAGATCGTGATGAGCGGGGTCAACTCTTTCGGGGTGCGCTGGGCGAGCGAGCAGTTCGCTTCGCTATTGAAGCCGGGCGTGATGGTCATCGCCGTCACCAAAGGCATGGAGGCCGATGACGATGGCAACCTTAGAATCCTACCCGACGTCCTGGCCGAACAGGTTCCCGATGACGTGAGGGAGCAAGTCTCCTGGTCGGCCATCGTTGGGCCTGCCATCGCCGGCGAGGTGGCCGTCAGGCACGACACCTGCGTGGTCTTCACGGGTCAGGACGAGGACGTCCTTGAGAAGCTGGCTGCGACCTTCCGCACCGACTACTATCACGTCTGGACCAGCACGGACTTCATCGGGTGCGAGGTGTGCGCGGCGACCAAGAACTGCTATGCCTTCGGGGGTGGTTTCATGGACGGCCTACTAGACAAGGAGGGCAAGTCCGACGCCAAGTACCGTCGGTACAACTACGGGGCGGCGCTCTTCGCGCAGGCCACCCGCGAGCTCGGGCAGTGGATGGAGCTTCTGGGCGGAGACCCCGTCACGTCCCGCGGGCTGCCTGGGGTGGGGGACATGTTTGTTACCACGATGGGCGGTCGCAACGTAAAGGCGGGGCGCTTCGCCGGGGCGGGCGTGCCGTTCTCCGAGGTCCAGAACGAGCGCATGAAGGGCGTAACGCTCGAAGGTGTGGCGGCCATCAGGGTCATCGGCGGGGCGTTGCCCAAGCTCACCGAGCGCGGGGTCATCGAGGCGGAGGACTTCCCGTTGATGCGCCATCTTTACGCGGTGGTCGCCGAAGATGAGCCAGTTAACATGCCCTGGGACACTTTCTTCGGAGGCGACGTGACGAGCCTGCGGGGAAGCGCGTGAGTTAAGTAATGGAGCACCGCAATGACTGAAGCAACAGTAGACCCGACGCTCAAGGGCGCCGCGCAGCCGCAAAATGCTACGTCGCGGTTCTGAAGTGGGGAGTAGGACAAGAAGGTTGGCCGTTGGATATGCCTTCGAAGATTTTCTTCGAGGATGAGGAGCGAGAAGAAAGGAAGATTAAGGTTATGAACAGAGAGAATTTGCTGGAGAGCGTCGGAAATCGTCCATTTGACCTGATCGTGGTGGGCGCCGGCATCAACGGCGCGGGCATCGCCCGGGACGCCGCCATGCGGGGCCTGCGGGTTCTTCTGCTGGACAAGGGCGACATCTCCAGCGGGACGACGCAGTGGGCGACGCGCCTGATACACGGAGGCCTACGCTACCTGGAGCATTACGAGTTTGCGCTGGTGAGGGAGTCTCTGCGTGACAGAGAGGCTATCCTGCACGTAGCGCCGCATCTGGTCAAGCCGCTGGGCTTTCTGGTTCCCATCTATGATCGGAGCGCCCGCGGACCGCTCATGATCCGGCTGGGTATGACCCTCTACGACGCGCTCTCCTATGACAAGAGCATGGACCGGCATAAGATGTTCAACCGCCAGAAGGTCCATGAGCGGGAGCCGGGGCTCAATACCGAGGGCCTGAAGGCCGCCGCTTTCTACTACGATGCACAGGTCGAGTTCGCGGAGCGGGTCGCCGTGGAGAGCGCCGTCTCCGCCCGCGACAACGGCGCGACCATCATTACCTACGCGAATGTCGAGCGCCTGACCATGGACAACGCCAACACCGTGACGGGCGTGGAATTCACCGACGTTATCGGAGGCGGCAGCTACACGGCGAGCGCCCCGGTTACGGTGAACGTAGCTGGTCCGTGGGTGGACGAGATCCTGGCGGAGCTTCAGAAACCCGGTACCGGCGAGGAATCCGGGCGCTTTATGGGCGGTACGAAGGGTAGCCACCTCATCGTGGACCCGTTCCCCGGTGCGCCGAAGGGCGAGGCGTTGTACATCGAGGCGCGAAAGGACGGAAGACCGTACTTCATCGTGCCGTGGAATGGTCGCTACCTCATCGGCACGACCGACCTTCGCTACGACGGCGACCTCGACTACGTCAGCGCGACGGAGGACGAGATCCAATACCTCCTCGACGAGACGAACTACGTCATACCCGAGGCAAAACTCACCCGCGAGGACGTGCTCTTTACTTACTCTGGCGTGCGTCCGCTGCCCTTCAGCCCGGCGGGCGAGACCGGCGGCGTCACGCGCAGCCACGTTGTTTATGACCACGCCAAGGGCGAGTCGGCGGCCGGCGGCAAGGTGACTAGTGCCAGTGCCGAGATGCCGCACGTTGGGGGGCTTCTCTCCATAATTGGTGGCAAGCTGACGACCTACCTGAACCTCGGACGACAGACAACGGACGCGGTGTTCAAGAAGCTGGACCGCAAGGGGCCGAAGAGCATGTCGCGCAAGAACCCGCTGCCTGGAGGCGAGACGTCGGACTTCAAGGCGTTTGTGGAGGGCTTCAAGGCCGCGAGTCAGCTACCGGAAGTGTTGCAGGACAGGCTGCTGAAGCTCTACGGCGTGCGCGCCCCCCAGGTGCTTGCGCTGGCAAAGGACGAGCCGGAGCTCGCGACGCCGCTCTCCCCTGATGTGAGTGTCGAGACGGCGCTTATAGGGGCGGAGGTGATCTGGGCTATCCGCGAGGAGATGGCGCAAACACTTTCCGACGTGATCTTGAGGCGCACGATGGTGGGCTACGGCCCAGACAACGCTTTGAACGTGGTCGAGGCCGCCGCGGAAATCGCGGTCAAGCACTGCGGATGGGACAAGGAACGCGCCGAACGCGATGTGCGCGAGTACCGCAAGTGGATCGAGCGCTACACGCCCAAGGCGCTCCGCGAACGCGAAGGCACCGGTGCTCCGAGTCCCACGGGATAGGTGTGCAATCCGCACGAGGTTCGACGGCACGTACCAGAACGGGGAGGGGTTGAGGTGATCTCCGCCGTACTCTTCGACCTGGACGGCACGCTGTTGGAGACGGAGGAATTGAAGGCTCTCTCATACGCGCGGGCCGCCGCCGAGCTACTCTCCGACATCCAGGAGGATGACGTGATCGCCGCCTACGCCGACGACTTGGTGGGACACTCGCGCCAGGAGGTTGCCGAGGCCGTGATGCAGCGCTTCGGACTGGAGGAGGAGGCCCGCAAGCGCATGGAAGAGTTCGGAGAGGACGAGCCGTGGCGGGTGCTCGTAAAGATTCGGGTCGGCATCTACGAGGCGCTGCTCGAAGACTCCGGCCTGCTCCTCGAAAAGCGATACCCGCACAACATAGAGATGCTACGAGAGCTGCGGCGTGAAGGCTACCCGACAGCGTGCGCCACAATGTCTCACCGTTACCAGGTCGAGCGCGTGCTCTCCGTGCTCGGTCTCGAAGACGCCTTCGACGTGGTTGCGACCGCGGACGACATCCAGAACGGCAAGCCCGACCCGGAGATAGACCTGCTCGTCGCGCAGAAGATGGGCGTACCGCCGGAGGAGTTTTTGGTGATCGAGGATTCCCCCGCCGGGATCGGGGCGGCCGTCGCGGCCGGGATGGTGGTCGTGGCCGTACCGACGAAGCTCACTATGAAAGGCGTGCGCGCGGCAGGACTTCTGGAACCGCGTTGGATCGTGGAGGACCCCGAGACGCTGCCGGACGTGGTGAGCGAACGTATCGAGGCCGCCGGAGGAAGAAGAGAGTAAGGCTCGCGGCATAGACTGCGGCGCGAACTTAGGGAGGAGAAAAGGTGAGGATAGTACAGATATCGGACATACACACAGGGACACCGCTTTTCAGGCCGGACTTCCTCGAAGCAGCTATTGAGGAGACAAACGCCTTAGAGCCGGACCTCGTGGCTGTTGCGGGTGATCTCACCACCGAAGGCTACCGCTGGGAGTTCGAGGAGGCCAAGGGCTACTTAGACCGCATAGAGTGTGAGAACGTGGTGGTGATCATGGGCAACCACGATGCAAAGAACGTAGGTTACCGTCACTTCGAGGACTTCTTCGGCCCCAGGATGCGCTCGATGACGTTCTCTACCCAAGAAGGTGAGGCGAAGGTAGTAGCACTAGACTCCTCAAAGCCAGACCTTGCCGAGGGAGAGATAGGACGGGAGCACTACGGATGGCTAGACTCCGAGTTCCGAGGCTGGGACAGAGGACCGAAGATAGTCGTAGTCCACCACCACATCCTGGCCGTACCCGGCACCGGACGCGACCGGAACAACCTAAGGGATTCAGGGGATGTGATGGCGATACTCAGGGAGCTTGAGATAGACATGGTACTCTCCGGGCATCGTCACGTCCCATATGTGTGGAGCATCTCGGGGGTAAGGATCATCCACTCAGGTACGGTCTCAAGCATGAGGGTCAGAGGGATCATCGCTCCGTCCTACAACGTCATAGACTTTGGGGCTGAGAAAGTCGAGGTCACGCTAAGACACCCAGGAGCAGAGCAGGAGCCGCTTGCAAGGTTCTCTAGGCAGGCAAAGACGACCAGTGAGATCTACCCCGCACTCGGACGCTTCGTTCGCTACGACGAAGTGCCTGTATAGGGAATCCCATGTAGGGAAGGAGAGAATGGCTAACGACATGGCGGATAGCAAGACGAAGGACATCGGTGATCTTCCGCGCGCGCTAGGGGGTCTAGGGGGAACAGAAGGAGACGGGGGAGTAGGAGGCGAGCTCGAGAGCACACTAAAGAAGAGCCTTCAAGGGAAGCGTCCAGCGGTCTTCCTGGACTACGACGGTACTCTCACCCCAATCGTTGAGAGACCTCAGGATGCGATCATCTCCGAAAGCATGAGAGAAGCCGTACGAAGTCTTGCCGAGCGGTGTCCGGTATGTGTGGTTTCCGGGCGCGACCGGAAAGTAGTGCAGGATCTCATGGGCCTCGACAACCTCATAGTCGCCGGAAGCCACGGCTTCGACATCTGGAGCCCCGAAGAAGGCACCATAGAGCACGACGCAGGAAGCGGCTTCGAAGAACTAATAGAAGAAGTAAAGGACACCCTCCAAGAGAAAGCCTTACCCTACGAAGGCGCCTCGGTAGAACCAAAGAAAACATCAGTAGCCGTACACTACCGCCTGGTTAAAGAAGACAAGAGATCCGAGATAAAACAGATAGTAGATAACCTGCTTGCAGAGCGCCCGGAAGAGTTAAAAGTAACCCCAGGCAAGATGGTCTACGAAGTGCAGCCAAAGATAGACTGGGACAAGGGTAAAGCCGTACTCTTTCTCTTAGAGACGCTAGATCTAGAGGGAGAAGACGTAGTACCAATCTACCTAGGAGACGACATAACAGACGAGCACGCCTTCGAAGCCCTAAAGACCCTAAAGAGTTCAAGCAAAGCTTCATCAAGAGGCATAGGGATATATGTAGGGGATACAGAACAGGAGGAAGCAAGGAAGAGCGCGGCGGACTACGTGCTGGAGAGCGTACCTGATGTAGAGCGCTTCCTAAATAGCCTCGCTCGTTGACCATTGCTGGCATACAGACCATGAAGAAAGGGGAACTGCGATGACGAACTGGACGCTCGCCTACGATAACTACGAGCCCGAGGAGGAGGGGCTCAGGGAGGCGATGACCTCC
>JAABUR0100001214.1_pt1 | contig 47977 bp, 42 predicted proteins | sample 5560091 | NCBI WGS metagenome assembly JAABUR01 (sample SAMN10711879, study PRJNA513375) | rock metagenome | isolation source: Antarctica rocks | place: Antarctica: Victoria Land, University Valley sud | reverse complement strand
AATGACTATTCTATCTGATATCTTTTCATCAATTACTTGACGACATTGTCGATGTGATGAAGACGTTTTAATATCGACGCAGTCAACGAGTTGCAAATTCTTTGATCACTTGTAGTCACAACTCGCAAACTCTTTATCTGAGTTGTCTTTTTCACTAGTAGTATCTTCTCATCTCTTACTGACATCGACATGTCATTAATCTTCTTCGTAGATCGATTGTGACTGTTAGGGAAAATGTTGTCGCGTGAGTGAAAACTCTGCACAATAACTTTTCTGATCACGCAACGTTCTAACATCGTTTGAACTGCGTTGAATTGAGATCTCTTGACTCTTTTGACTTCTATTCAAACACAGAATAGAATCAAAAGATTCGTAGTCGACATCACGTACAGATGAATCTCGTTGTCAATCTATTGCTGACAAAATGAACTTTGAAATTATTAATGAAATACTAATATTTCAAGATCTCATTTATGTTTCAACAAGATGTAAATCAAAAATGATAAATGATTATCATGAGTTAATGATACATGAACATCAAAATTCAGACAAAATCATTGAAAGAATATTTAAAATTTACTACTTCTTTAAAATGAGAAAGCAAATAAAAGATATTATAAGAAAGTGCAATGTATGCATCAGAACAAAGCATAGTTGACACAGATTTTATAAACTTTTCAAAAGTTTCAACACATCAGATCATGCATGAAAAAGCATAGCTTTGAACTTTATAATCAAGTTATCAAAGTCAAAAAAGAAAGTTACAAGAATAATATATGACTTTATATTGATAATCATGAACAGATTAATCAAATATAAATACTTCTTGTCATACAAAAAAACAACATTCGCAGAAAATTTGACTTACATGTTTCTAAGAATGATTGTAACAAATCATGAATTATCAGATGAGATAATTTTGAATAAAGATAAGCTTTTCATATTGAAATTCTGAAAATCATTGATGAATCAATTAAAGATTCATCACAAATTGTCAACAATTTATCATTTACAGATGAATGAACAAATGAAAAGAATGAATCAGACATTGAAACAATATCTCAAATGTTATATCAACTATAAACAGAATGATTGAGTACAGTTACTGTCAGTAGCACAGTTGATTTTCAATAGCACAACAACAGAAGTAATCAGTATGTTATCATTCTTTGCAAACTATAAGTTTGAATCAAAAACTCTTAAGAAATCATGTAAGTTTGTACAATTAACTCAGAAAGTTATACTACAGATCAATCAGATACAGTTGTTGCAAAAGAAACTGCAAAAAGATATACAGTTTCTTAGTAAGCATATATATGATCATGTATGCAAATAAGAAAAAAGATAGAAAATCTACTTTTAAGAAGAGAAACAAAGCTTATTTGTTAAGATGAAATGTTAAAACAAAAAGATTAAGTAACAAGTTGAATTACATGAAACTAGAATCATTTGAGATTTTAGAAGAAAAGAGATTAATTAACTATAAGTTGAATTTTTCAACATTTATGAAAATATATTCAATATTTCATATTTTTCTTTTGAAGTCTGCAGACTTGAATACATCAATTCAAGCAGAATCTTCAAAAATTGATTCAGAGAGTCAGAACGTTGAATATGAAGTAGAAAATATACTAGATCAACAAAATATTAAAAGTCAGCTTTATTGATTAATCAAGTGAAAAGATTATGATCATATCAAGAACACTTGAGAATCAAAGAGAAATCTTAAGAACTGTCAGAAGCTTTTGTGATAGTTTCAGTTGAGAAACTCAGTCAGTCAAAGTCTGATGAAATCTTAACCTGCTTGAAAGACACGTCAAAAAGAAGATCATTTAGCGATGATTCACTAGTCTTTCTCTCGTCTTTCTTGAGCTTGACGATGTTTCAAAACTCTCGTTTAATCATCGTTTGTTTCTTATTTTTCAGAAACACAAATTGATTTTGCAGACGAGTAGCTCTTGCGAAGATCTTTTGCATCTGCTTGTGAGCATTCAGCAGCTCACAAAGAACATGATCATGTTCTGCCTTTATTCTTTTTCATTCTATCATCAAAAACATAAGATCACACTTGTGATTGAGATGCACACATTCGATGCAACGATCGAACTCGTTGTCAACACAGCATTTCTTTTGCAAACGACTGCAGTGTTCACAGAGACGCATGACAGCACGCTCAGAACTCGTACGCTCAAGAAGATCTCTGCGACGCAAGATTGAGTTTTTTATTGTGTGATGAGAAGGCATGAAGAAAAAGTGGTTTCCGAGACGAAAATCTTAGAAGGGAACCTAGTGTTAGAACTCATTTCGCAAGGGATTAGATAAGGCAAGAATTAGATAATCATTATATAATCAGGTTTTCGAAAGAATCGCTCTGATCGCTTGAATCAGAAGCGATCACAGTGAGCATGACGAGCGTGATGCTCATCTTGCTCACTCTGCTCTGAGAGAATCAAAGTGATTATTCAGAGCAGAAATGATTTGACATGATTCTTCTATGTCTATATAATGAGAGTCATTCCCTAGATAGAAGCTTCGTGCTCAACTCATGTAATAGTCAATACAGTCTATTGTCTTAGCTATTCTCAGACCTTCTGTCTAGTGATTAGTACATTGCTAAACAGATCTTTGTTTATATCTTGTGTTGTTAAAGGAACAATCGTTACATCTGAGACTCATCATTCTCGCGCTCGTCCGTTTTTGAATTACTTTGCTCGCTCTGAAAAAGTAACTCGACTGAAACGCGCTCGCTGTGTACATCTTCTTATCAGATCGCGCTCGCAACAATGATTCTCAATTTCTTCACGAAACTCTTTTAGCGTGTGCAGAAAGATATCGAATCCTTGACATCGCAATTGTCGCGCCCTCTCTCAAATTTGTATAGACTTTTTGACATTTTTACCCCTCAATCACCTGTTATCGCATTCAAATAGGTGAAAAAGTGAAGCTATTCAGTACTACTAATCAAATTCTATAGTACTCTCTTCAAGGTCTCTTTCCAATGCTCTAATATCAGCCTCAAAGATATAACCTTCGACGACGCTATGCTTGAAATGCTGTCTCGAAAACCTATCACATCTGCTTCTTTCGACAGCGTAATGAAGAAATTCACCAAAATTGCCTTCAAAATGGAGCCATATCTCCTCGAAATGTCGTCTGACCCAGGCCTTCAAAACACTAAAACTGAGCTCGATGGGATTGAAATCCGGCGAATAGGGAGGCAGATATCGTACCTCACATTCGTGTGAGGTAATGAGTTCCTCGATACGAGCGTTACAGTGTATGCTGGCGTTATCCATGATGATTACACTTTTGGGGCCGGAAAGGGACTGCATAGAGGTAGCAGTTCATCTGCTAGCCATCGAAAGAAAGCCTCGCCGTTGAACCAGCCTTCACGAATACCGGTACAGGGTAAATAGCCATCTATCGTGTAAGCCGGAAGAACACTCCAGCAATGGCCTCTCTTTCTAGAGGCTTGATAGCGAGCTGGCTCACCAACTGGTGCATAGGCTTGATGACGCCACCCCGTAGTCTCGTTGAACAGAGTCTCGTCAACGAAGACAAGCTGCTCGGCAGTCAGGCGAAGCAGATCTGCAACCCAGTTTAATCGTAGTTCATCATTCTGTCTGATGCCCACACGCTGTTCCTTTTTATTGCTCCAGCTTCTCTTCTTCAGGATCCTGAATATCGTGGATCTATGAACATGTATACCCCACTCCTTCCATAGAAACCACACCATCTCTTTCTGCATGGCCCATGGCTGTTGCTCCAGATATGTAATTAGGGAGTCTTCAGCGGCCGGAAAGACCTTTCGAGGAGCGCCTTTGGGTCGAAACTGAGGCCTGCACGGGGAATGATATATAAATAGATTCTCTTGTAAATTATAAACGGTATCAAAATGACAGTGAACCTCTTGAGCGATAGCTTTGGGGCGCCAGTGTAGTAGTAGAAGGCGTACTATTTTTGAGCGAATGGATGGATCCAGTGTGCGAGGCATAGCTATTTGACAGGTCAGTACGGAGTAAACAAGTGCTTTTGAATAGCTTCATATTTACCTGTTTGATTGATGTTTCTAACGCGAAAACAGGCCTTGAAGGTTCGAAAATATCAAGAATGTCTGAATTTCAATGGTAAATTTGGGGGGGGGGGGGGCGCGACAATTGCGATGCCAAGGATTTGATACCTTTCTGCACACGCTAATTCTTGAGTGATCATCACGCATATGATCTCTTTCCCATCATATTCGCTCGTTCCCACTCGTTTCCCTTTCACTTCTCGCTCAGCTCATCACATCTCTATTCACCCCTCTCTTCTTCTAACCCGAAAAGGAATCTCTTTCTTAGAAGGCAGCGCGTTCATGAGATAATAACTCATGTCGGGCTTCGGCTTTCATCTCTCAGGCGTACGCATTTCGAAATTACAATTCGTGATCAGCATGATCAGCGAAGTCAATATCTCATTCTTGGAGAAAAGGCGCTTCGAACACATTCGTACGTCGTTGTTGAAGGGAACGAATTCGTCTGCTAGACTCGAGAGAAAGAATTGTGGTTTGCCTTGCTTGTTGAATCATGATGTCGTCGTAGCAGTAGCAGCAGAGGTTTTGAGTTCGAAGGTTCGCTTATTCAAAGCAGCTTCATTAGAATTAGAGAAATCGCTCGAACTCGACTTCTTCTCGACAGGCTCGCTCGTTGAATCATCAGAATACATCAAAAATCGCTTTGCTCAGAACTTGTTCAGCGGCTTCTTCTTCATTCTCTCGTTTCACAGGTTCTTGTTTCGTGTCGTTGTCTGACTGCATAGAAAGATCAGATCATTCGTCTTGAACAGCTATCTGTCGAGCTTGAAATCGTGCTTCTTCGAGCTGCGCATCAGCACAACGATGATGCGTGAACGTAAAGTTTCTGCGAAGACGGATTGCGGAAGCTGGAAGAAGGTCGGTTTGAGAAGGTCGAAATTCAAGTGAGGATGCAAGATGATCAAGACGTTGGCGATGTTGCTGCATGCGCGGAATAGCAGAGAGGGAACGCGAATGAATGCAAGAATGAAGTAGATTGTTGCGAGAACGACGTTGATGTTTGCTCTGCTTCATATTCAGCAGAGAGCTTGTTACAGATATCAAACAAGGAGAATGGGTCGACGTACGCGAATATCATTGTCAGGTTCTTCGCAGCGCGCGGTTCATTCGTGGTGACTTTCATCTTCTTGGTGTAAGTGTATCTGATTCTCATGATCCGGGCTTCGAATTAGGGTTTTCATGGGACGGAATCATCATCTTTGAAATGATCGACATTCTTTCAGGCATAGTGATGCCACTTGACGATAGCGGCTAGACATCTGTCACGAGCCCTGTACGCTTTTGGGGTTTCACCATCGGGGAAGACCTTTGTACAGCACGGGAATATCGCGGATGTATCCCCAGAAGTTCTCGCTGAATGTCGGGTTCAGCTCAAACATATATGGTCCGCATAACGAGGTTGTCGCGGCGCGGAAGATCAATGTTGAGAGAAACTGGGTCAGGTTCGGATGATCCACCGAGCGGATGAGACAAGCCTCAGGGAAACGAGGTTTACGCCTTTGAAGAAAATCTTCATAACAGTTTCATACTATCTAGTCCTACGTTATAAACCATCTTCGCTTCAGCGCAGCTCAGAATTACCTCTGTGGGCAACACCTCTATGGGATGACCAATCGATTCGAGGAGCATCTGAGTGAGCAGATTGCCAACATCGATGATGTCGAGGAAGTCGGCCAGGTGAAGTACGACGTCGAATTAACACCATGGCGGTGAAAGCGTTTTGCTGTTCGTCCGTGAAGTTCAGGAAGCTGTCAATCTTTCTGATGAACTGTCAAATCTCAGCCTTTCCCATATTCGTCGCGGAAGCTTTGACTGTGGATATCCCGCCGCCCAGAGTGATTCTCTTCATCTACGGCGCCTGCCTAGGATACAGTCGAAGGGGCTTGCCCGAGCCGTTTCCCGCTGCCGGGTTCCACGTCCATCAAAGCGGAGCGTCTCGCAGCCTTCACACCGCTTCGCTTTTTGGGTTCTCAATCCGTCTCAGCAGGACGCGCATCTGGAATTTGGTCTTCATGCTGCTATAAGCCTATAAAGGCTCTGACGTTCCTGGCGAAGGAGGTACCATGGTGGGTTGCAGGATTCCTATGGTTTGGATACTGAGGGAGCTGTACTGCGGAATACGGCGCCTTTGAATACTTCAACAGTCACATTTGGTAATGGTTCCGACTTGGTTGGTACCCATCCCACGTACCTTCATCTGATAGCATAGAAAATTCGACTTTACGAAAGACAGCCAGCGCTATACCATTAAGTATTAGGTACGACTGTTCCACTATTCCTAGTCCAAGGCGCTGGTGACGCCCAGGCGTCAATCTGTCCACAATGTGAGAGTGTTTTGGGGGGATCACTAATAAAAGAAATCCTTGAACTCGTGTGTAAAGCTTCGTACGTTTCAAGACCGTGCGGCGACATATACAGTCGTACCTGTAAGATCACAATTGCGCCTACAGCGTCAGTCGTACTGTCGCTGATGGTGGACTATAGCTGAAGGCTTAGGTAAACCTAATCTTATTGCAGCCAATACTCGACCGTATGCTTCAAATGTGACGGTAGGGATGCCGAAGGTAAGTGTCAAGAGGCTGATGATTACTTCACTCAGTGAATGACTCACCAAAATAATATCGAAGGTTGAATATAGCTTTGTGACATTCCCATAAAGCTTCAATGAGGCCTGATAGTAAAGATTGGGTTTCAGCAAAGATGTTTCTAAGCACGTCTTCTTATTACAAGTGTGGGTTGACGTCTAGCACTGACAAACTTGCCGCCGAAGGGACTGTCCGCCCTCGCCGCAGCAACAGCTGCCAAAAAGATTGTCTTTCTCCTTGTCATTAGTAGCTGTACCCGCGTCATCGAAAATGGACCACGACGTACCTTTTACAGACATGAAAGTAAGTCGTAAATATTATTAATTTACCCGCTGGTGTTTGCGCATCCGGGTTTGGCGCCCCCTCAAATTGGGGAAAGCGTGCCGGCACAGCCCATCGTCGCTTTGCCAGTCCATAAATAATCGCTCGTCCCCTCTCGACTTCCAGCATTCCTCTTCATCTCCTTTGTCTCTTTCGCCTGGGCTTCTTGTCGGCTCCTCGTTTCCGTCCCATGACCCTTCGCTCGGACCTCAACCCACCTCTGGATGAAGCCTCACGTTTTCGATGATCGATTCTATTGGCCCAGTTTCCATGCCACCCATCTGGCCCGAGACTTGTTTCTTGCGTTTCTGCTCACCGTCTCCCCTGTTTGAAGGCGCGCACTTTGCCCCTTGACTTCTTGGATCGCTGTCCTTCGCGTCCCTCACCTGCGCCTCCTAGAGTGATCCTCGACCTTCCTGTCTCCCTCTCTCAGCGTCCTGTTTTCTGCCCATAGCTGGCCTCTTGTTCCTCGCTCCATTAGCGTGGCAACTATTGTCCACGGGGTGTTGGGCGATCGCCATCGCCACGACAAGGGCGCGAGCAAGGCGGAGCCTGCCCAGATTCGAAAGCCTTGGAGATATTGAAATTGAAAAGATTATTATCCTCCTCCGCGGTGCACTAGCTACGTTCTTTGCTGAACTCACGGACCGACGTAAGCCCTGGAATGATACGAGACTCGAGGATTCCTATGATATGCTTCGGAAAACCGCCAAACACATAAACAACGAAGGGTTCACAGAAGGTCATGAGCGTTATTTGGATAACTTGCATCTATACCTAGCGGGTCCGGGTGACGCTCAGAAGGAGCGCAATGAACCTAAGGCTGCGAGGCAATATCTATGGCTTATATCAATAGCCATAGGTTGGCCTTATGCTCTTCTAATCCTCTGCGCCTTAGGGAAATGGAGACTGCAAAACCTTGACGACGACCAGCGTGTGAAAATCCTCAAATACGTTGCAAAACACCGTGGCTCGCTTTTTTACTCCCGACTTGAGGGTAAAGCCTTCCAATGCGACCTCCACGAGATACATATGAGTCGAACCTTCCACGCATTGATGTCTGCTAAAACATCGCAGATGTCAAAGTAGAACCTCCCCTTACAAGGGGCTGCAAAAAGCGCAGGCGTAAGCGCGACGATAGCGAAGACGCCGCCACTGAAAGAAAAGTCTCAGGATGGATCAATGAAACATACCCTCCTAACAGCGGACTTCGTCTTCATAGCAATGAAAAGTCACCAGGCGCGACGGTGACCGCCCGAAAGAACCCTATCTCCAGCGCAAATGTTCAAACTCCGCCAGACACCCTTTTCGAGATCTCAAGTCAGCCCAGCTTTCACAAAGCGGCTTTGAGCTCAGAGCACGTAAAACGCGATGGCCAGCCAGGGAAGTTGACATTTGGCCGCGAAGAACACTATCTCCCACCGTCGGCAGGTTTGGGGTATACCGAAGTCTTCCAGACCGGTGATCTCGTTCCAAATGTAGGACACCGTGAATCCTCCGCTCAAGCAGATACCTACATCGTTGATGCCCTGTCACTTGAGGCCAATTTTGACCGAAGCTCGATCCCGATCTGTCAGAGACCGTATGGCTTCCCGATTTTTATGTACGTTCTGGGAGAGACATTCGTGGCGTATATAATATTCTTATACGCTGCGAAGGCAGCTTATGGGATCACGATCCCTATGGGCTCGGCATTCTTTATGTAAGTCAATGATCGCAATCATGAGTTATCTACTGACTCGATTGTTCAAGTATGCAGCTCACTATTGCTGGAGAGGTTCCGGAAGAGAACAAGCCATGGCTATGTATTATGCTCTCTTAAGATTAGGGGCGCAGGACGACGACTTCGCCTGCAGAACTGATGAGATTGGAAAGTGAGTGATGCTCTTTGAGAACCTTTGAGAACGGAGGGACTGATCCTCTACGACCGGTTGAGACGATAAACGATTGGCTGCTTGCATCCCAAGCAAGAGGCCAAAGCACTGGAGCCTGTGACCAGGTATGCGAAGAGTATGAGTCCAGCCGAGGCTTTACCAAGTTGCATGAAGTGCTTCTAAAAATCGACTCAAGGTATAAGTCGATAGGTCATTACCTGATTTCCCTTAAACCAGAAGAATCTACGGCTATCATCAATATGCCCGACGCACTTTGCAGGACACCCCTTGCGTGGGCTGTTGAGTACGGGCTTACAGCTTCCACCGAGCTGCTCCTGAAATTTGGTGCCAATCCAAATCAGTTTCGCTTTAATAAAGACGAAGGCTTCTCGCCACTTGTCCATCTTGCGATTGCCGGACCTCGCTCAGCATGGATGAACGACGACATCATCGAAACAGTAAGACTCTTACTCGCAGCAGGTGCCGATATCAACGGGATAGACCATGAAGGTTGGACCGCTCTCCATATCGCTGCGTCGTGGAGTCTTTTCAGAGGCACGGACATGCTCTATCAATGCGGTCGCGAATAATTGGCTTGGGACACGCGGACGCTCCAGGGCGAAACTATTTTTGAGGTCTGCGACAATATGAACTATCAAATTAGATACTGGGGTATGCTAAATGGTCCGATACGTCTAATCTAAATTGCCGAGATTCGGTACAAGTGCAAGCAAACCGAAATTTACGTCTGCATGCCCTCTAGCAATGCAGCGTTTCACACACTCAAGTGCTGATGCTTCCAATATATCCTCATTTTGCTTTATCACAATATCCGTCTTGACTGGCCCATTTGCATCGCCATCCATCTCGTAGATTGAGCCATTTGGAGATCTGAGGAAGCACACGTAATGCAGATCGACTTCATCTTCAGCCGGCGGAGGGGGGGTACTACCACGTACGGCAGCATTTCGGTAAATCGTCTCGAGATCTGCCGAGTCGTTGAGCAAAGCCTCTCGGTCATGAGTTGAGCAAGTGCAGAGTTTGCTTAGGAAAGAGTTGGGTTCTATGCGGTGACTTTCGGTCAATGCAAAGAAATCATCAGCACGTGTGACTGACATACCTATGAAATCTTTTGTCCCGAAGTTACATATCGCGTGTAAGATTGCGTAGAGACCGCACGCATTGTCAATGGTCTGTCGAAACCAAATGACTTCTTCTGCATTCGGATCTTCGGCAACTTCGACCATTCTCTTTGTAGACCGTCGATGCCGTTCGTATTCGTCGGAAGTTGGCAGTACGAGGATGAGGGCGAGGGCAGGACGTGATATCACGCCGAGCAGAGTTGGATCTTCGATGGACATCACGTCCACGAGAGCAAGAGAGGTTGAGACGCCCAGATCGTACATGAGGTCAGTCAACACCGGAGGACCCGACTCAAGAGGTATGAAACACTTCGCGTCCGGTTGCGTCGCAGTAGAAGGGTTCACCCCCAGCTGGGCCATACTCCCAGATGGGCCAGCCCTATAAGGCTACTAGCGTGTACATGTTTTTTATTGCAGATTTCGACTTATTTGACTTCAGAGGAATTGACAAGCTATAGAAACGCTTTACGAGGCTTCTTGACACGCTGCCCTCTTCCCATTGGCTGTTCTTGCCCCTGCTCTTGCCCCTGCTGCTCTTGTCCCTTATTTATAGACCATCGACCCTGCTGTAGCTCCTGGATACTCACCCTGACCTGTAGCCTCACTATCATTCTTCGACGATGTAGAGGAGAAGAGATCGATCGTAATAGGCTTGCCGGAGGTGACTTTTGAGTAGCTTGAGGACGACGCCTTGATGTAATAGATACTCGCGATGGTGCAAAGAGCTCTGGCCCCAAAGCTCGTAGTATCTTCTCTTCCTTGTTCCATTCTTTTAGCGCTTTCTGAGCGTTCTTCTCTTTGAATTTGTCTGCTGCGTCTGCCTTTCTTTGATCGATTACCTCTTGGTTCAAAACCCTGGCGTTACCCCAATTACCTTTAGTACGGTTAGTTTTCCGTTCCTTTCTTCTATTTAATTCCAGAAGCTCATTAGTAGTAGTACTCTGAATAGTACGCTCAGCCATTGCAAGACAAGCAGCTTTGCTCACTTTTTTGAGAACTTCTACCTGCTCAATTCCCTCTGTTGTAGCTCGACGAAGTAGCTGTTGAATCTGTAGCGTGTTCGTAGGCGTTATTGCTATCTTTGTCTCACCATTCTTGCTAGTATAGCTGATGATTGCTTCGGGAGGTGTAGTAGGTCGAATCGTGACGTTATATTGCTCGTACTGTTCTGACTGCTTCTGAGGAAAGTGCTTGAGCACTACTTGCGGATCGAAAGGTAAAAGCCCTGTTGCTGCCCAGGCTTTTTGAATATTCAAAGGCGTAATAGCATCCTGCTTTGCTAGTCGATATAGCTTCAGAAAATCAACCTTGTCGATAGAATAGCAAGCACCAAGTTGCGTCACTCGATGAACATGATTTTTGTAAGCTATCGATAATGGTGCGAATACGCCCACATCCAATGGTTGAAGCAGATGAGTAGTATGAGGAGGTAGACATAAGATGATGATTTTACGAGCAATGCAGTACTCAATCGCGGTAGTCGATATATGAGAAGCATTTCCATCAACGCATAGTAAGCGATATTCACCCTTTTGAATAGTAGAGGTCTCTTTGTCAAAGCACTGTTCAATCCACCATAAATAAATCTCATTCTCAGTCCACCCCTTCTCACTAGTCGAGATATGTGCCTCTGGAAATGCCTCACTCCAAGCCTTTTGTTGGAGAACTCCCTTGAAGATAACCCAGGAGCGTAAGACATTGCCAGTCATAGAGATGCACTCCAAAAGAGATACCCACTCCCGATTACCACACTGCGTCATATGCTTCTTCCTCTCATCGGCTGAGACCATAACCCGAAATTTGGCCATAACGCCTTGCATAACGCCCTTCTCATCCATATTCCAGATATCCTGATCTTGAACGTTGTATTCCATTCGAACTCGTTGGAAAAGCTGGAACCAATTGACGAGAATAGTAGGATCCTGAGCTAAAGCACGTCTTTATCCAGCGGTGGTATGTATATCGTTCTGATATTAGAGTGACGTCGCATGAATTTCTGCGGCCAATTGATGCCAATTCCCTGAGTATCATCCTTTTTTAATACTAGTTCTTCTGCCATTCGACGTGTTTGCTCCACCCGCGGAGGCCATCCCCAGGCTTGTAGGCGTAGGATCCAGTTGACTAGTGCGGTTTCTTGTTTAGGGCAGAGCCTCTGCTGAAGTAGATGTTATTCTGACGCCGATGGTACTCCATTAATGCGATTTTGTAGGGTAGTCCTAGGGACATCATGTTGCCTACCAGCTTTACGTCGGGAGAGGGCGCCATTTGCCTCCTTCCAACGCTTATAGGCAAGTTCGACACGTCTTCTAGTGGTAGCTCCAAGGGTTGGGAGGATCCGGGGGTCGGGGGAGCCATAAGGACGTCGGTAGTACGATATAGAGTCAAAAAATCAATATCTTCAGGAAAAAAAGCGTGTACACGCTAGTAGCCTTGTAAGGCTGGCCCATCTGGGGGTTTGGCCCAGCTGGGGGTGAACCCTTCTATATAAATTAAAAACATTACGCAGTCTAGTAGTCACTCTTTTAATCTTCTATTCTAAGATTTTCTTGGTTCAAATTCACAATGTGAAGATAACGTGGTTCATAGAATCAGCAGTAATTTTGGTGAGGACTCGATTTTGCGGTCGGGCTTTTTTTGTTACCCGCGTGCCAGGTAGGTATAACTTCAATCGAGCTAGTAGGACTGGGGGCTATCGGCAAGCGAAATCGCCCCCAAGCCCTTCCTAGCAGGGAGCATGGCTATTGGGGAATATATAGGTTGGCCACCAGCCAATTTCAACCCTCATCCCTTTAGATTCGGCCAGAAATCCCCTTTTGCCCCACCCACCCACTCCATATATACTCGGTCTCTTTGGATAGAGGGAGTTCTTGGCGCTCCTGAGCAGCCTCTGGGGCAGATTTTTGCCTAGGGGGCCGTGCTGAGTAAGCCCAAACACATATATACAAACAAATGAAGCCGAAGCTCGATAGTAAGTCTCTTTCAGAGCTGCAATTCAAAGACAGCCTACATGTTTATTCCGTGTTGTTTGACTTTTAATGTAAACGTTATTTCACATGTCATCTGTCAGAATCGCACAGTGCAAAAAGAAACATTTGAATTCTCTGCATAGCTAAGATACTTCAATCACACATATCTATCTTTTCAGAGCATCACAAGCGTCGACGATGCCACTTTCCACACATTCAAACTACTTTACCACCTCCATCAGCTTAGAATTCTGCCCGTCATCATCATTTCCGTCCTCGACGATACCATACGTTAGCTCGACAAATTCCTCTCGCTTCTCCTGCACAGCAACAATCGTATTTTCGATGTGCGACCGTCGATTTAGAAGCCGGATCGAATACGTACATGGGTTCTTTTGAGATACTCGACGAATTCTGAAAATCGCTTGAATCTCCTCGGATTTAATATAGTTCGGATCCGTTAGAATGACTCGAAACGCCCGCACACAATCAAGGCCTGTACCCAAGCACGACATAGTCGAAACTAAGATATCCGCTGAATCTGGAAACTCTGGTTGTCCCTTTTCATTGACTGTTTCTTCGAACGCTAATACGCGCTGATTTCGAGTGCCGGGAGGCATCATCGAGTGCAGGTGTTCAACTCGCAATTCGGGACACTTTAAGGCGATGTGCTGCCACAAGGTTAGTCACATTTCTTCACTGGATTCATATTTCCACGGCTACAAGGTTTGATCAAAAAGACTTACCTTGGCTGTTATGTGAGACGTGATCGGCAGGCTGCTCATAACAAGGAGCTTCTCACGCTGAGCGTGCGGGTCCTGGTTCATTTCCAGTCGGATGAAGCGCACTATCTCTTGAAGTTTAGGCGACGATTCGCCCAACATGACAAGGTTTTGCATGAAAATATTGTTATCGTGCTTGTCAAAGTCCATATCCTTTAACTCCCCTAAAGTCAGCTTTAGCTGATTCTCCGCAACCAGTTTACTGAGGCCAGGGATAGATGCGCAAGCTCTATCAATATGGGAATAGGCGAAATAGTTCATCTTGCTCGTCTTGGGTTGTCCGCCAACTCTTCCAGACACCTTCCACTTCTCAATTTTGTCGCTGGTTTCTTTACGAAGTCGTTCTTGCATCTTGGCGGCCATTTGTTGAATATAGTGATCGTAAGTGTGATCCGGGCTACAATCCACATCTCTGTGATAATGGTTTGGAAGGACTGCTATTGAATCTTCGAACCATTTCGAATCCGACGTCCTTCTGATCATGATCTTCGTCAAGATGTGGCTGAATTTAGTAGCTACGTCCCGCTTCTTCTTCTTCATATCTTTACTGGTGGAGGCTTCGCGATAATCTTTAATTAGGGCTTTAAAATTAACCTCTGTTGCCAAGGACAAAACTTGGTCAGTTGCCCAACTGGACGACTCCATGACCTTCAAATACTGTTGCAAGTCTTCGGGAGAAATCTCCCAAGGGGTGCCGGACAGTCCGAAGAACCTCATATCGGGATTGTTACTTCTTATCTCTCGTAGTATTGCCATCATTTTGGACTGGCTTGATCTTTCCTTGTGAAACTCGTCTCTTATCACTCTGCCCCACCGGATTCCATTGAAAAATTGTTGCTGCGGAATAGTTCTGGTCTTCCCGGTCTTACCGACCGACACCACCTTTTCGCTGGTCTCCATGAAAAGGAAAGGTTTCCTGACGTGGTTTTCATAGGATCCGGACGTCGTTAGTATTACGATTCGCTCCTGTCCTTGGAAATGATAGCCGTCCTTTTCTTTAATTTGAACGAGCGATTTTGTAGTATCATCTGGGTGAAGCCTGAATTCTGATTGTGCTGTTCCGTGGCCTATGAAGATTTGCATGTCAAGTCCAGAATGGGGTTCCACATGCTCCTTCCACTGTCTGATCCAGTTGCTCAGCAAATTTCGAGGAGCAAATAACACGGTAGGTCCTTTAGATATTGAGAACTGAGCAGTTGGAGATGCAGGTACGCAGGCGCAGAGGAAAGGCCACTCGCTCTGTGAGGGACAATATGCATTCTCCGAAGGCGAAGCCGGCTTTATGCCCGAAGGTAGGTGACGACAGGTTTCCCCTTGACGGCCTCGGAGAACATCCGCGTTGATATCACTCCGGTTGAGGGCAATCCATCTCGACAAGACAAGGAAGACGAGCGTTTCCAGAGACTACATTACTCAGACTTTAGCCCAAAGTCAAGACTTGCTCTTCACTGTAATGACAACTAACCTTTCCTAATCCCATTTCATCGCCAATAAACCCCGACTTTGCGGCACCATTTTCCGTTTCCAGCATCCAAACAGCAGCACGAAGTTGGTAGGGTTTGATCGGAGTCTTTATACCATCCATCTTGAAGCAATCGTTGTTTCCTCGACGGGTTGGGCTTCTTCTAAACATACAGCACAGTGTACTCCAGCTGTGAACATTCAATTGCTCGCATTGGCTCAAATTCTTGAGCGCGAGGATCCTGCCGTGTCTCGTTAGCAACGGTAGCGACATTTAACTCAAAGGACGTTCCTCACGCCTCTTCGACGGTTTGCTCGCCAACAGGGTTTTGCTCTCCACCATCATCAATCAACAACCTCGAGCCGTCTTCATAACCCGGAGGCGGGCGCGGAACCTCATTCTCTAAGTCAATAACAACCCTATCCTGCTTCTCTTCATAAATATTCCCATTCTCCAACGGTGGTTCTAATGTACGTCGCTTCTTACGAGAAGGCCCGACGACAGTCTGGTTAGGATTCGACATTTCATTGCAAGAATCGCTACTCTTCGACGTGGCATCACAATCGAAGTCAAAGGGCTTCGAACGCTTGTGCTTCCGTGCACTTCTCGACAAAGTACTCGATTCCTGAGCCTTCTTATTTTCATCCTGCTTCAGCAATGCCAATTCTTCCCGAAAGGCCTGTCCCCTTGATCGCATCTTCTCCAAGTCGACGTGTAGATCTGCTACCTCTTTCTCTAACGCTGCGACATTTTCCGTGGAAGTGGCTAACGAAGGAACTACTCACATGTTAATCGATTGTTAGTTAATAGAGTGCGAGCAGAGTTCTTACTGTCTTTAGCTAATCGAACCTCGAACGTCACAATGACTTGCTTGAGATGATACACTGCTCGTACCAACGCTGCACGGAATACAGCTTCGTTACTCACCTTCACTGCTTTCTCTTCTATCACAGCATAGAGTTCTTGACCCTCAAGCACTACGCCACCTGCACGTAGTAAGTCACAATAAAGTTCGAACGAAGCTTGCAGTAAAATTTTCTTTGCGGGATTGAGTGACACGGGTAGGATGCTATCCATGATATGGATGATGCTCGAGTCGGGATCAGCCTTCGACAATAACTCCAGAATTACACATTGGTCTTCTGTATCAGTCGTACTGTGTGAAAAGAGTTCCGTAGAAGGAGATGGGGATGGTCGATAGGCCAGAGAATTTCGCGATTGTACATCCTTCTCGATCTTATGTTCCACCATTCTCTTCGCGTTGGCCGGAACCTTCAAACAAATCGCTTTGATGCAATCGTTTAAGAAAGTCCTTTTTCCATTGACATTCAGAGTATCAAAAAATCCTCCGAAGCGATTGCGGATTGTACTTATGATTCTCTTGAGCTGCTCTTTGGAACCTGGCTCCTTGAAGTTAGCGGTTTTGATGCCGGCGAAGTCCATCAGCTCCGAGGCGGATTTGTATATCTCCTCGTATTGGGCGGGGGATATCTTGAGTTCCTGACATATTCTTTCCTTCGACGTCGGTGCGAGAGGTCGGTTTTCACCTTGGGTTTCCATGGCGGTCGGTGACTTGTCCCTACCTTTTCATCAGCAGTGATCTATGCAGAGTGATGCGGCCTTGAGGTATGTTAAGGGGGTGAAGCACTGAAACTGACTGTGCCTGCTGGGAGACAAATTGAGGTGATCTTACTGTTAGATGACAACTATCTAACCACCAATCCAGATTTCAGTGAGAACACTCAACCGAACATATCACAACTACCATACAGCACACTAGACACACACAGAAGAATAAAACGTGGGAGCTGATAGCGTTGAACGATGGCAGTGGTGAAAGTTAACGGTACAGAAAGACGAGGTGAAGGAAACAAAGGTTGTGATCTCGCATGTTAGGTAAAGTGAGCTAAACTTCAAGTCCCTTGATATGACACGCATAACACTTCGCAATGAAAGCGGAATTGTGATTTCACAATAATAATAGTTATGCTACGATTTGCCATTGTGATGCACCTGAATATTAGTTAATGTGCAAGGACTACATTGGTAACTCTGAACTATCATCTCTGTCTATTTATATCCGCTTACTATCTGTATCAAATCATACTGAATCATCTGCAGCTATTCTCTACAGCGACGTTTACTCTAAGAGGGCTCAGAGAGACACGTTGATGAAAACAGCAGAAGTTATCGCTGCAGCTAAACGACCGACGTTCTGGTTCTCAAAATCTATCACTACGTCAAATTGACGGAATTCTCATGACTGCGCTGCATTGATACAGCTTGTATCGTAAACTTTGAGAAGCATTTCTCGTGTGATATAACATCTTGGATCGAATGCGAAAAAGCTTCGCGTTGTCGGACTGCAGATCTAAGGGCTATCGACAAAAGGTGCGGCCGCAGCACTTATTCGTTTATATCTAAACCGGGTAGGCAATCCCGGAAATAGCCGACGTAAGATGTGGCAGAGGTGTAAGAAGAGGAAAGGTCTATCGCCAACTCTGCAACAACCATCTGAAGGGCACGCAAGGACTTAGGAGGCTCGACAAGTCTGTGCTCTGAGAGAAGATATAATGGGTGGATAGCCATGCAAAGGGGAACATGGTGTGGCTAATTAGTGGTCTTGAAAAGTCGGGTCACATGGAAAGGCCTACTGCACAAAGCGCACCGTGAAACTGACCTCAAACTCGGGCAGCAAGGTACGTATGGCTGATAAGCATCGAAAGGGGTCGGAGCCAAATCCAGGAGCAATGTTCTCATCGTAATGGAAAATGCATGGAATGGAATCAGCTCACATCGCAGTAATGTAGGATGGCAAGTAAATTTAAGGGTTAGAACGTGACAGCACATGGATCTTCCCATACTTTCCACCGTTTTCCAAGCTATTTGATTCTTTGCTCCACCATAGAACAGAAGTCATTCAATAACTCTCTGTTCTCTTCTAACAGATCCCGGAAGCCGGCTGCTCCTACCAACACATCCATCTCGTAGCCGATATATCGCTTCAGCATACTCCTCATTGGCTCGGCTCCATCAACGGGCTCAGACGTTTGATTATATACGAATCGAGCTGAAGCGGAAATATCCCCTACACATTCTGGCCACAGAGTGAAAATTGCAAGCGTTTGATGCAGACTCTTCAAGGCAAGCCTCTTCAGCGGCTGAATATCGAACTTTTCGGCGAAGACGTAAACGTGTGCATGAGATAGAAATACGTTCGTGTAATCTTCATAGGGCGCGGAGTTGGCACGGGGCGCCGACGCGATACTCTCATCGTCCGGCTTGCAAAATTGTAGCACCAGAAACGATTCTTTCATGACTTCTTTTCTATGTCGACGAGGTGCTTCGACAAATGAGGAATTGTGATTTTTAAACCTCCGTGGAGGCGAAGGGGAGTCCAGGGGTGCGATCAAGGCAGGTCCTGCTGTGGAAACCGTGAGCCAACTGTACAGATTCCATGTAAATTCAACACACCAGTGTGTTCAGTCAGTGCTACGTCTTGTGGACGATCACAAAACCCTGCAGCAGGGTAAAAGCCCGCATAGGCCCAATGGCAGAAACGAGCAAATGTTGGTCCATCAACCTCTTCTAATCCTGCTTCACCATTTTGCGCCTTGGACATATGACCATTAATTAGGCAATCAAGTGGCTTTGATACACTGGTGACCAATGTTCTATGCATGTATATCGGCTTGCCATCGACAACAAACCTGAATGGTTCGGAGCCAAACCCACTGGTCCATTAGAGTTGTGCTTGCTGAATTGAGGTGATTACTCACTTCATGACATCGTCAATCATTGTGATTCTGCTGCAATTGTCAGTACTTTAGTTCAGGAATGAGGGGAATGATTGCTGGGAAACGTATTACGTATGTGTTCGTCAGATTAATACAGCTTGCTTCTGTGGGAAACAGGGAACAGTGCTGTTACCCCTGTGTGGTTGTCAATCTCGCTTAGCCCTATAGGGCGCGTGAGTTCTCTCTCTGTAGTTCCTACTTTCTAGAACAGCAACAGCCAATATATCAATATGCCCCCATATGACCTCGTATCCCAACAGCTTCTTTCTTACGGTCAGAAACACATGACCTGAGAGCTTGGCACTCGTACGTAGGAGATAAGGACGTAATCCATTTCCATTCATAAGTCTGCTATGAGGCTCAATTTCTTCTTTTGAAAGTGTGACCGGTGTGTTCGAATATGTTGGAAATGGTGGAAACAGGGAACGGTACTGTTACCCCTGTGGTTAGTAATCTCCGCATTGATCCGGCGCTAGTGGATGGGTATTTACCCTTCGCCCACTTCTTTCCTTCCTTCTTCATCCGTATGCTCTACCTACTACATAGTTTAGTCAAATATATCTGTATGCCTATCTACCCTCGTGTCCTCGTATACCAAGAGAATATCACAATGATAAACGCAGTGCCAGGGGCTGGACGCCAAGAGGAGAGATTGGAATGCTATTGGAGGCTTTGTCTTTAAAGCCTAGCCAATCATCCTTCTTTAACGCCCTCCAAGCCGTCTTTCTTCCAGGTCAAACACCGAAAGCTGTGTTCACTAGAACGCCTTGTGCTACCCCCACCTGTATACACAGCCAACCTTTCTTTCGTCTTTCCCTCCCTCCTTCACACGACCGATGCAGTGCATGCGAACTCCTTGACCTGGTCATTTGTTATTTGAGCCCGCTCTTTACTTAACACTGTTTCCGGCGAGTCGTGCATACGATATTGTGACGAAACGCATGGCAACAAAAGAAGCATTCGTAACGTTCGACGTGGCAACCTAATGGCCCATCAACGGTCCATCAATGGGCAACCTTGTTCTGCTAGATGCAACGGAGCGATACACAGCTTCCCCGAGGAGCCACAGTCGTGATCGAGGAGAGATTTACTGAGAACTTATTGACTTGGATATGATCCAGATTTTCTCTCATCTTTCTCTGCCCACACTGGCGGGGGTGAACTTCCATGGGTAGGCATATCTACGTTCCAAAGCCTCCAAAGAAGCGGGACGATCCTATTTCCAAAAGCAAGATCATTGCTCGTGCCGCCACACTTCTTGTAGCTGAACAGTGATGTTATTCGAGACCAGTTGTGCAAGGCTAGTGGTATTTTCGAATACCCGTTCTTATCTTCCGAGAGCGCTGTTTCCGTCTGCTTAAGGGCATACGCTATCCAGGACTTCATATCATCGAAGACGGTCTCTATCATACAGCGACGATATTTCGCTGAACCTACGACAGCGGTGGAGCACCCGTCTGGACTACAAACCATGGATTCCATCCTCAACGCGATCTCAGAAATCCAGCCCGCAAATCCGAGTCAAGAATTATCCTGGCAGTTGACTACGATTGATAAACTCAATCGTCTTGATCCACATGGTCATTCCGGAACATCCAACATATCTACTAAACCTGATGAGCTCGACATTGTGCGGGCTATTCTAGGCTAACTTCGATACTTTCAGAACCCGAGTGAGCATCGATTACGTGCCAAGCTGACAGCTATTGCTAATCTGGCCATCATTATCTGAAGTGCCCTTCGGAGGGACAGTTGTCGAGTCCACTTGGACTACGAACCCTCGACTGACGACCGGCAGAAATAGGATTTTGTTCATTACCAGCTCGCGAACAGCCCGGAAGGTAGCTTCAGTTATACTTGTATCGCGGACCACCATAATCCTACTTCCACTGGCGAGCATACTGTCATACAATTTCGTCACGAAAAAGTTAATCTCTGGGGCAACACACAAGCTCATGAGCTCCATGGTCAAATCGCACCGTTGGTGCTGTTTCAAGGAACTTTTGACGGACTCTACGTATACACCTCTCCACTAGCTCCAGGCATATCATATTTCAGACTCCTCACGGCTAGAGAGGAGCTATTGTCTTTGGATCACCGGTTGAGGACCGTCGGTGACCTTGCTAAGGCTTTGACACACAAGGCGCAATTTTTCACGGACCATTCATTCGTTAATACGTCTCTTTCTAACATAAAGTTGAGTGTTGATTGTTTCAATTTTCGGAACAAAGACCTGAAGCGCCGGATCACAGCATGAATCTCGAAAATTCGACCGCAGGACGCTTATCTTGCAAAACTCCCCATTGTTCTGACTCACATGAATATGACGCCGTTCAACTACTTTGTTGATGCGGCTTCTGGGCAAGTCACTGCGATCCTCGACTGGGATGGCGCCAAATATCTCCCCATAGGCCACAATTTTCACTTCGTCGGTTCTTGTTGGGACACAGCAACATCATGATGAAAAGGACAAAGCGTAGCCGGTTGATACGCAGATTATAAGAAAAAGCTCTCGTTGTCGGAATACACGATAAGCAAAAAGTATGATTGCGGCGTCGGATATAGAGTCAGGATCCCTTGGCTCGAGACTGCTGAAACAACCTTGACAGAATATCAAAGAATTCTTAGAAACTGAAATTTTGCTACGAGAGTATATTGGAGAGTAGGAGAAAGGGTGGCTGGCGATGCCGTGGACGCACTCAGACTATTTGTATCGTAGGAAGTGTTGTCGATAGCAATGCAAAGAGGTGGAGTTGGAGCTAGGTGCGAGTAAGGTGTCTAAGTAATATAGTAAGGAGAGGCTATCAACAGAACCACGTGGGTCCGAACTAAAGGATCACAGCGGATGAAACGGGATTTTCCCCCTCTCTGTCAACTCGAGGAATTCACATCTTTCTGTTCGTGCAATGACCTGTGGTGTGTTTTCTTCTGTCTCTACAGTATCTACCCATTCTGTTCCCGCCCGTTTGCAATCTCCTTCAATATCTCGTCCGCGATCTTCTTCGACAGTGCATAAACCGTCGCCTGCGAGGCTTGAACAAAGCCCAGAGAAGGTCTGCTGGAATAAAGACTTGAGCCTTCGGACATTAGAGCCGAAGTAGTCGTTCATGAACTGAAGCAGCAGATCAACATGCGTTACGGCCGTAGCGAGATAGCCTGAGTTCCGTGACTTAGTGCAAGAGCAAGTGTGGATCGACCTTGGACATGATTAGCCACTGCAATGAGATGCTGTCGTTACCGTTGGCATATCTTTCGGAAGGCTCAACCATGGCATGTCCTTCAAAACGCCCCTGAGAACGTTTCGTAACGCCTCTGGCTTGATGTCGAGGTAAGGTTTAAAGTCCATGTTCGACTTATCCCCGTCCCAATCTATAAACACTTCCCAGTGTAGACAATCTAAAGGAGCACGCGCAAAAGAACCACGAAAGATTGAGGCCGCGGATTGGTTTCTATGGAATACTCCCAAGGCCACTGAATGGCGCAAGAGACAGACCGATACTAGAACAATACGAGAAGGTCATCCAAGCTTTTACTGGTTGCAACAAGGTCATACCCGAAAGAGAACCATGTCAGGGACATGAGCATTCATGCTGTCATACTGCGAAGTTCTCAGGAAAAGGGGCGTTCCTTACGAAACTGTTGATCGAATAATCCAACATATCGCCGGCCGAGAGTTTGATCGTAAAAGGCTATTAGACAGTGCCCCGTGGATAAATTGGCGTTGTTGTTGACCTGGTCAGCCTTGGTTGGACGATTTCTCGGGCCACAGGACTGTTCTTCATTGGTGTGTTCCTGTAAATGTCGTTCCGGTCCTGTGACATTGCCATGATGCTCTGCAGCCGAAGTAGGCTGCTCGGCCGCTCTCAGATCCCCCTTGTTGAACAAGGTGTCGCGCTTGGAGGGTTGAGAACTCATGCTGGATGTTCGTGGGGAATGAGGAAATGCTTGGAGATTGGTGTGATTGTTGGGTCGGAAATACAGTCGATAAGAGGATGGAGTGCCGACAACAGTGCGATCTATGAGTAGACTGGAAATGGTCAGGAAACTATTTAAAGCACAGTAAGGGAAACAGTTTCGGGGAGGGGGAAGGGCAGCACTGTTTGAACTCTGCCAGAAACGGCGCGCAATACAAAGTACAGGCATTATCAGGTCGCAAGACACTTTAATATACCTGTCTCTTTTCCATCCTTCATCAAGAAAATTTTCTCGAAATGTGGCGGGCTCAAGCGCATGACGAAGAGTTAAGGCTCGAGACGGAAAAAGAGATCAAGTACAAAGGGACGGCTCGCATCAGGCTCAAGTGGCTGCATTTTCGATGGAATGAGCCAGGGAAGCTCGATGTCACGAACCTTAGAGAGATTGAAATGGATAAAATTTCGAACAGCTGGAATAACTGAGGTCAACTTTTGTCTACAGCCAATAGCTCATCTATCACCCCTGGGGTTGAAGACTTTTGCCAGCCATCATGACGTTCTATTCCCACGTCGGACGCAAGTGTGCTGGATAACCAAGCACATGGGACAGGAGAGACAACGACAAAAAATTTCTGTTCGAAGCAAGCGTGCTAGAAAAACAAGAGCAAGGCAAAGAATACGACAGCAAAAGCTGATATCCGACGCAAAGCGTGTTGGAGAAGGAAGGAAGAGTAAGAGCAAAGGACAAAATGTCAAAAGCTCATGCAAGGTCCAACCGCGGTCAAAGAGCAAAGGGAAAGCCAAAAGCAACAATGGCAAAAGCTAGTCTCAGACGCAAATGCAATTGAAGGGCAAGGGTGAAAGCAAGAGGAACAGCAGCAAAAGCTAAATTTAGATGCAAATGTGCCTCCCACTATTCATAGGGCACAGTGGTATCCTATAGGAAAGTGGGCGGCAACGGTATCATCCTTTAAAAAAAATCGTGCCAGTGTGTTGCAGTCGTTGCCATGAAGTACTAACCCTGATCGAGAATTTCCCAAGCCCGTTTGTACTTCAGTACCATGTTCTGCCAGTGTGAGAGTGCCTACGCAACTGAGCCTGAATGGGTGGAATCATTTCTTGCTTATGTCTACCAATCAGTTCATACGGTCATGGGAAGTCCTCCCTTGATTTTTTTGGACCAGGCCCATGCTGCCTAACACCACGGCACTCGCGACTGTGCTCCCTTTCATGTTGCAAAGAGGACAGTCTACCATTTTCGCTGTCTGTCCGATCCAATCGCCGTTTTTTGTTCAGGCAGACAGGACCATTATCGACGACGAGACCTTCGGGGGTTTTACTAGTTGCAATTGGTAATAGAGACGCCTTAGAAGAGGTCAAAGTTGCTCTCAAGACACAAGTACTTGGTTGTACGGAGCTGTAAAAAATAACCATCAATTAGCCAGTTCGGTGTTAGCGTAGGAATACGAAGAACAGTATACCTCCTCCTGTCTGTTCTGAAATTATGCTCCCATTCAGACATCGTAAGGCGTTGACACATTGACACGATGTCTTTCTCTTGCCGCTTTCGCCGCAGGAATTCTCTTTCACTGATCTGTGTCTTACCATGTTTCCATACCTCAAATAAGCTACAATTGCTTAGTATACTTTAACTGGAAAAGAGCCTTTCGTTGTACCAGAAACACGGTCTTCAGTCTGAGTTCGGATCGATGAGCTGTAGAATTCGGTTAACCAACTCTAATGTTTTGATAGACGAGTATTGTTTTTTACAAGTGAACTTTCACACGTTCACCTATGGACCTTCCGATAAGTGCTTCATCTGTAATCTGGATTAGTCATAAACAAGTTATGAACGTGTTGAAGTTGTAACTATAATCGAAAGATTCTCTCTGCGAATCTCATGGATCAATCAATCACCACGTAAGAATCTAGGTTTTGAACCGAAAGGACGTCCAGTATGCCTACAAAAAAGAAAGGAACCGTGTCTCCTGGCTTAAGCAGCAACGACCCACTACCTTGAGCAAGAGTCTCAGAACTAATAATAGGCATGCTGTAGTTGTTTCTCGTACTGTTTGGTTTGTTTGTGGTTGGAGCGACGGGGGAAACGTTCCATACGTGACTACACAAGGAATAAAATGAATAGAGTGTTTCTATTTTCTAGCATCAAAAGATAGTCAATTCATACATACATGTTCTCTCTACTAATTAGAGTGAGAATCCAAACAGGTAAGTTTCGAACTCATAAATTGATGCGGGGCGTCTCGTTTGTTCACAGTCTTTGTTGTAGGTTGGGCGATCTACCCATCATCTGGGGAAAGCCTATAATCAAGAATGTCTGCTAAAACCTTAGGTATGCACGTTGCACTATATGCGTTGAAAACTGACTAGAAGTGAACGACAGGATTATAGCAGTAGAAGAACGAATGGAATATGAGAAGCCGACTCTGTTTGTTAGCTCTCAGGTCAACAACTTAGGTGCAGGCCGGGGACGCTTATGATTCACCTCGTTGGCGGGACCCGTTCTTGATGTCGCAATCTGGTATATAAGGCTCCCAATATGCGGTAAAAAGCAATCAATGGTCATCTCAATCGCCGTTAGACCTAGTCGGATCGACTCGAACTCTTCTCATCCATGACCGTCCGCCCTGCTACATAATCATCGAACGGTACTGTCGGTGACGAAACCACTGAAAAAAGTCTCACCGAAGCAGGCATTACGAAGTTGAATATCGAGTTGAATGTGTTACACGAATACCCAATACGCGCATTGACTGCACTCCAGCTAAACCCAGGGTTAATAACCCACTCATCAATCTCGCAAGGCCTGCATATAGGCTGCCCGACAGTTGACTGATCTAGGAACCGATATTGATTCATGAACAGACGCCTTCTACTGCGTTCCTTCCTTGCCATGTATTAGCCTTCAATACCATTCTGTATTCCGGTTATTACAGAAGGGAAATTTCATCATATTGAGATGATCAGCTGGTATAGGGATCTGTTCAGCACCCCAATAACGAGCCCGACCGTGCAGTCTTTCGGCACAACCTGAATCGCATAAGTAAATCGCGAAGTATAGGTCAGAACATACTGACTATCACCTTTCCCGAAGCTGTCGAAGTTATGGTATGAAACTCGCCGCTGATTTGTGTATATGCGATATGATACTGGTGTATGTAGCCATCCGAGATCAATATGCCCAGCAGTCACAGTTGGCAATAAGTTTTCTAGCTGAATATCACAGCTCTCTCGCTGCGAAGTTTCCATGAGTAGTTAGCCGCACTTTGAACGATTGAGTTCCGAAGCGCTCTGTCTGGTGAATGCAGACCGACTAGGGCCTACTCTTCTGAATAAGGAGCGCTGAGGCGATGGGGCGAAGAACGTGATGAGGGCGTCAGATTTGAGCAACTGCCTGACTATGACGCGCAGGAAGGCGACTCCTTGTTCTTACGTTCAGGGTCGTCAAGTGATTAAAAGATTGATTCGTAGCCCCCCCTTTCTTTTGCTATCGTCGCGAAGATCTTCGAGGGCGCCAGATGGTAGAGACATCAGCCCACTCATTCCTTTCTGTACTATGTCTTTGCCGCTCCTTCAAAACGTATATTCTCGCGAAGTGCGAGTTCGTGAGTCGTTTCTAACCGCGAACCGCTCTTTGATGAGACGACGATGAGAAGCAGCAAGGCCCGAGAAATTGTGACGTCGAAGTGAATCCTGCGAGCATGTAGAGGCTTTTGGCTCGAGGGACAGAATACGTTCGTCTTCGAAGAAGCTAAGATTTTTGTCTCTTGCCAACCCTCATATCGTTTCGACCATCAGAGGCTCGCCTTTTCTCGTTCCCTTCCGTATCGAGAGATCGAGCCCACTCACGATCTTCCTCAGAGTAGCATGTATTGCTGTCGAAAACTAGAGTGTCAGAGAAGGCGATGTCGTAACCTTCGATCTTTTTTATTCAATTGATAGATCTGTACATCTGCGACTGTCTTGCTCAACAGAGCTCACGTTGTTGGAAATGGTGGAAACAGGGAACGGTACTGTTACCCCTGTGGTTAGTAATCTCCGCATTGATCCGGCGCTAGTGGATGGGTATTTACCCTTCGCCCACTTCTTTCCTTCCTTCTTCATCCGTATGCTCTACCTACTACATAGTTTAGTCAAATATATCTGTATGCCTATCTACCCTCGTGTCCTCGTATACCAAGACACGTCGTTTTATATTTAGACGATCTGATCAATGTAGATAAGAATTGTTTTCCTGAGATGAAACCTTCCCTCCGTCCATATCTGTGTACCACGCCTCGAGCTTTGGCTAGAAGCTAGTCTGAAGAAGAAAACATTAGAAGTATTTAACCGCCTAGAGCTGAGGTTACGCGTTCGTTTTTCCCATGGCGCACTAGCCCGTTCTAGGTTAGTTAGAGCTCAAATACGGTGGGCAATAGGGTGGGAAATGGGCGGGGCGAGTGAATGGGGTGGGTTTTGTCTGGGTCCCCCAGGTGGCAATATATACTAAATAACTGCTCAAAACGGAGGCACCAATGTGTATGTACCGCCACAAGTTTACTTCCGCATATAGTCGCCGCCACACCGCCTTGTGAGCGCATGATCACCATCCTCTTGCAAGTGCTACAACAAAGTTGCGCCCGCAAGTGCTATTCCATCCGATGCAACAGCGATAAATACAACGCAATTCACAACAGATGCACACATAGCACATCGATCGTTAAGTGTTCGAGGGAGTAATCATTCTTTCAACGTTTCCTTGTATTCTTCGAAGAAATATTCTATTATCGGCGTATTGAGCATGCATATTGGCATTTCTTTGAGATACGCAGGTAGCCGTGACCGTAAACGGTTACTTCATGGTATCTAGGGTAGTACTTGGATTCAAGGACACAGAAGGCATCAAAGTTGAGAAATGATTTGTATTGATCGTCAATCTTACGAGAGAGGGAGAAGAAAGATAGAGATGGTTCCCCTCCTCAAAGCTATTGAAAGATGAGTGTGTAGAGCGAAGAGCGGTTCAATGTAACAACGGTCTTCTTCCTGGTACTTGATCTATCGTCTCCTTTGTGTACAATAGTATAACACAAGAAATTTTACCATCATCGCAGCTGAATAGCACATACTCTCTAAATGCGTCCGACTCCCCACCCAAAAGTAATCATTGGGCTTGAAAAAGTCATTGGTAACGACAACAATCCGCAGATTTGACCTCTGAGCATAACAGCAGACTCGTGTTGAGACTGGCCCATACCGAACCGCTTGAAACCCTGGTATGGGTGAATTGTGTGATGACGAGTAAGTTTCTTTTTGTTGAGATATCGTACTCGCTTCAGATGACCCTGCTTTACTTATGCCTCGCCTCTTGCTGTGGCTTTCCCAATTGGGATTCCTGAAATATTCATTTCAGATGTACCTTTTTACCAGTCATAAATTTGTATCGAAGTGCTTCATCTGGTTAGTCTCTAAGATTTTTTGAAGGAACTAGATTTGATTTTATGAATCTACTTGGCTATGAGGGCTTTAGAGTTGTAGTGTCGCTTTCTACATCTACCTGCTGCGCCTGCAGCCAATCATCTGCTACCTCGTCGTCGCCGGCCCCATGGCCACTAAAGAGCGAGCGACATAAATAAGAGCTTGGGTCACACATTACTGCGTACACGGCTGAGGGATCCGTACCGACTTCAACAGCCAGTAATTGATGCCGATTGGGTCAACCCGCATTGCATATATGGTCATGTACGTCTTCGAAAAGAGATCGAGGCTACCATCTACTGCAAAGGGCAAAGCAGCTAAATCAATCGAGCGATGTATCTCCCCCTGAAATCCTTAAGCCATAACCCCTTGCCGAACTATCTATGGCATTGATTGCGCGTCAACATCAATCAACAGAACTGACGTCGAGATGATGTTGTTGCTCTCTAGTAAGACTTTCAAGACACAACAAGAGAGAGACGTTAACTCAGTGCTGATACAGTCAATTACGTCTTTGCCATTTTGACTGTTGCAATATTCACAGCTGTTTGATAGTATTGAAAGACTCGCATTAAGAGTGTGCTGGGTGACAGCTACGTCTTAAGGAACGAAGAACATGACGTCGATCGAACTCGTCGCGAGATGATCGTCTTAAAGGGCGATCGAGTTGCGATGTACATACTGATCTGTCTGCAGAGAATAGATGAAGAAGAGATGAAGACTTTGACCTCTCAGTGAGTAGAGGGTCATTATAATCTGAAGGAGGGAGTTTTAGAAGTACTTTGTTGCTTGAGCTTCGAATCTCAGCTACTGAAAGTGAAGATCACGACTTCTTGTAACGGGACGACTCTGATCACTTCTTTCAAACGTTACATTATGAATCAGCGAAGCGATGACTCACCCAAAAGCCGAGAATTTCTCTCAGGCTCGACGACGACGACTTACCGCCTACGGCTAGCGTGCGCCTATAGACGCTCTCGTCAGCCAGATTGAAGAACTTTCATCACGTGATCTAACCTTTCTTTCAAGATGAATTTAAATCAATGCTCTGTTCAACTCATACAGTATGAATCAAATACTTGAAGACTTATCTGTGATAGATGAGATGATGCAGTCTTGACTATTTCTAGTTGATCATCTATAAATGTTGCGTGAGATAATAGAATATGTGATTTAAACATTCAAAGAGAAGACATAATCTTGCAGCTAATCGTACTCATCACTTGATGCAGATTGTAACAATGAATGTGAATCTTTATTTAGTCTACACAATATCAATCATTCATATCAAATCTGTTCAGCTCTCTCAATGATTCTCAGTGATTACATTCATCTTGTCTCAGCACTTGTAGAATCTGATGACTGCTACACATTGACAGTACTCTTAATCTATCATCTTGTATCAATGACTTTGTAAATCAATTTTCTTCGCTGATTTGAATTCTTTGCATATATGCAGAAATTGTTGCCTATAGTACATTTTTTAAAACAATCATCTCTGCATATCTGTAACTACTAAGTCAAATGAAGTTGAAATTCATGATCATTATCGATCTTGTTGAAAATGAAATATGTACGTAGAAATGTTCATACATCATACATATCTATGAAGATATGTTTACATTTCACGAATGTATATTTACATTTTGCATACATATCTTGATGATTAAATATTTTCGCTTTGATTCTAAAGATATATAAATCATCTTCTTTCTTTTATCTTTCTGTGAAAGAATCAATCTATTAAATATATAATTTTGTCAGAATCGTGCCTAGATAAGTCAATCAGCGAAAGTCAGAGTTGAGTAGTGCTTGATCTTTAGAGATAGCTATAACTGAATATTAAGAATACAGAAGAAGATTGATACAAGAGCTTCTATTTATGTAATGTTCAGAGACTGCGCTAGGCTCGAAAGAAATGTATTTGTGACACGAGAAGAATGTGATGTAGATGAACAAGATGTTGGTGAAAGAAAAGAGTGTTGAGAAAGAAAAAGAGTGTTGAGTCATATCTGAGTCATATCTGACTAGCTCGCTGATTAGCTCTAATCATTACGCAGAGAACTCGCTAGCGTTCACTGCGAATTGATTAGAGCTTCAGCCTTGTTCAGCCTTGATACGCTCGTAACAAATTTTACTATACACTTAAGATATTCATATGAATTTATTCACTCTGATTCTCATATATCAAAAGTATTGATATATGAAAATCAAAGTGAATATGTGCATATATTGATTATTTAGTAGAAGTATATATCTTTGATAAAGCATATGAATGAAGAAAAGAAGTGAGCGAAGAATAAATATTCATTCACTAACTTTGAATAAATGCAAAGATTACTAATCACATGAGTAACAGTACTGTTTTCTGTTTCATACTGTTTTCTATTTTCAATAAAAAGATTTATCAATTGCATTTTCATTTAGTTGCTGCAAAATTATTTGTACAAATATGCTTTTTTACATTTATTCTTCTTGCATTCAAACTTTGTTCATTGATAACTATCTTCTGTGATGATTTATTTTATAGACAAAAGTTCTTTTCTTGATGTGACTGCATAAGCATGAATTCTTTTCACGAATTAAATTTCTTCACATGAATAAGATAATCAGCATCTTCTCTCTTAAAATATGACATTCTTCAACATTTCATTAAGTTTAATTCTATGAAATTCTCTTTTAAGAAAAGCAACTTTGATGAAACATTCATCATTATCAATGCATGCACAGACATTTATCTCAGAATCTGATCAGAGTAATATCATTCAGTTACAGTTAGAAATAATAAAATGTATTTTTAGTCTGTTTGACTTCATGTTTGTATATTTCTCAATCTTTGAATTCAAAAGAATATATCAGCTTTGATGACATCAAAATTTCAGATCTCATCATGCAAGCAAAGAACTGCAAGATTGATTATTTCATAACACTTAACATCATGAAACTTTATACTACTTATTGTCAGAATCGTGTCTAGATGAGTCAATCAGCGAAAGTCAGAATTGAATAGTGCTTGATCTTTAGAGATAGCTATAACTGAATATTAAGAATACAGAAGAAGATGAGTACAAGAGCTTCTATTTAAGTAATATTCAGAGACTGCGCTAAGCTTGAAGAGAATGTGTTTATGACATGAGTAGAATGTGATGTAGAAAGAAAGATGATGTTGAACAAAGAGATGTTGATGAAAGAAAATAGAGACTGAGTCAGATCTGAGCTAAAGACACTGACTAGTTCTATTCAGTCTTGATACGCTCGTAACACTTCTTTCTTTGAAAATTCATGTTTGCATGAATGTAGTTTCTTTGCTCACTTTTGTTGATAATTATTTCAATATTTAGCGCGATTTGCTTGAATATAGCTTATGAAATTCGTTCAAAACTTTCTCTGAGTCATTGAATTTCTCTTTATCGACATAGTATCATTCATTATTTCTATCTAGATTTTTTCATTTGACTTTGTACTGTATTCGATCTTGATAGCATCTGAAGTTCAATATATCATCTATCTCTCAATGTTCATCATCTTTGATAATGATTGATCTGAGTGATTCTGAATGTTGTTCTGACAGAGAGTTTTCTGAATACAATTGTAGTAGCTTTGAACTGAACATTGAACGCAAATGCTTCATGCTGACTGATAAATGAAGATGATAGAAGATACTTACTTTAGCAGTGATTTGATAGAGATTTAGCTGTTTATCTTTCAAATCTTTGCAGAGTTTTGTTGTCTTGACATTTCTGAAAGATAGTCAAACTCAGTCATCTACTTTATATGTGACGTTTCGTTTATGTTTATTGATTTGAACTTCGATGATCAGCTTCATCTTTTTCAATTGTTGATGATTGAAGTTTAGTAACTTTTTCATTCAAATGATAATATCATTTGCTTTTCTAGCTTCAAGTTGTTCATGAGTTATTTTGTAGTCAGTCATATCTGAATTGAAACTCATTCGAGAGTGAAATTCTTTATTGAAGTAGAACAGAATCATTGAAGTGATTGAGAAGATATTAAAATTGTCGCTGAATTTCATCATAGATATTCATTTGACTCAGTCGTTCTGCATGTAATTGCAGTAAATTCTAAGTTCGCGTTCAACGTCTTGATTGACTCATTTTAACTGATCATCAATCTCAGAATGATAAACTGTGAATAAACTAGCTGTGATTCTCAGTCACTTGCAAAAACTTTTTCACATAGTTGATATGAATTGAGAGTCTTTGTCTGAAACAATAGAACTGAGCAGATCATGCAGTTGATAAACGTTTCATAGCATGATTCAAATCATTTCTTCAACTGAGATGTCATCATTTTCTCAATGACAAAAAACATAGTGATGTTCTTTGATGAGATGACATATGATTATGCAAATGATGTTATAGTCTTCTGACAGAAATAGTTCAATGATGAAGTTCATAGCTATATCTTTTTAGCGTTTCTGTGAAATCGAGAGAGAATGATAAAGTTCATTGATGCTATTTCTAGAGACTTTGCTTCGCTGATAAGCATGACAGTTTTGAATGTATCGTTGAATAGTAGCTTGATGATCTGATCAATAGTAGAAACGCTGAACTAGATCAATGATTCATTTATTGTCGAAATAAGAGATTAAAGATTGATCATGCACTTTCTGTAGTAATTTCGTGTGCATGTTCTCAGAGACTCACAGTAAATCTTTTCTAAATAGAACGTCATCAATGATTTCACAGTTCTTCAGTTTAGTGATATGAAATTTGAGCTTGTTTTTATTCATAGCTTGTTTATATTTGCTGCAAAGCTCATCTGTTTGATTGATCATTCATACTCGTTGATAGAGATTTGCTTTCGATTCAATAAATAAAACATCAACTTTATTAAAGATCAAAATAGTTTGAAAATGATTCTCAAGACATTAAGCTGATTCAGAGACGTTGTTTAGAAACATTCTGATTAAAGCATTAACTTTAGTGTTTGTTTTGCCTGATTTAAAGATGATTTGAAAGTTGAACTTTGATAAAATGTTCAGATAGTTGACTTGTCATTGACTCAACTGTTTGTTTTTCATGAAGATCTTTAAAGTCTGATAATCAATGAACATCTGAATAAGTAGTTCAGTGCATTTCAGCTCAAGTCATCAGTGTTTGAAACATCAAATAATGACTAGCAATTTCTTGTCATAAATATGATAATTGATTTCAGCGAGAATTATGCTTTTGCTGTAGAAGATTATCAAATGAAGAACTTTCTCATCATCATACTGAGATAGTATTTCATCTTTTACATAGTTTAAAGCATCAATCTTCAGAATAGCTTATCATTTGAAATCAAAGTGACGAAGTATTGAGATTGAGCTGACTTGTTTCTTTAGATTGTCAAAGACTTGAACACAGATCTCATTTCAAACAAAAAATGTGTTCTTTCTAGTCAGCTGAGTGAATGATTTGACTAACTTCAAGAAGTTCTTAATGAAACAATGATAGAAGTTAACAAATCTCACGAAGCTCTGAATTTCTTTTAGATTGATTGAAGTAGTTTAGCTGACTATGACTGTCACTTTGCTGAGATTCATACAAAGATCTAGTTCTGATACAATGACTTCTAGAAAGACAGTCTCTTTTACATTGAATTTGCACTTTCAAATATTCATCTGCAGTTCAGCTTCGCATAATTGACTCAATACTAGTTTGACGTAAGCTCTATGTTTCTTTCTCATTTTGCTATAGATGAGAATGTCATCTAGATAAACTTGGCAAAAGTCGTTCAGAAAGTCTCATAACACGTCATTCATATATTGCTGAAAGAAGATCAATTTGTTAGTCAGTTTGAATGATAACATCTTGTATTTATATGCTTCTAAAACAGTGATAAAAGTGATGTAATTCTCGTTATTGAAGTGCATTCATAGTTTGTTGAACGCTGATATAATTTTCAATCTAGTCAAATGCTTGCAACTCACTATTTTATCAATGATCTCATTTATCAACGATAGAGAATATCTATTTCTTTTGAAAATGACATTTAGCTTTCGATAGTTCATGCAGAATTAAAGATTTTCATTTGCTTTGAGAACGAATAGAACAGAGAAGAAATAGAAGGTTTCACTAGAAGTGATGAATTTCTTTAACAGATTCTCGTTTAAGTACTTCTTTACTTTCAGAAGTTTGACAAAGAATATTCAATAAACTCAACAGTGAGAAAGTGTTGAATCATTAATGAGCTCAATTTTATGGTTGTAGAAATGATGAAAGAGTAGTTTATTCAATTGAGTTCAATTAAAAACATCTAGAAACTCATGATATTTCAATGACAGCTTTGCTTTAATATCTTTCAAATTCTGAGTCATTTCATTGATTGAAAAGATGTTTAAAATGTTCAAATTGCACTGAGTATTGTACGCGATTTCTTTATTGATGTTCATCATAAATAAAGCAAAGACTTCGATCTTGTTCTTCTTTGAATGATTCAACAGTGTTTTAAACGAAGCGATGTTTATGCTTTGAATCAAGAATGACTCTTTCTGAGCAATGATTGAAATGAATTATTTAAGCATTGTAGAGATTTTAGTCTGAGTGATTGAAGAAAGCGAAGATGATCGCGATCAACTTGAATGCTTTGAATTGAGAGAAATTGAAAAAACAGAAATAGAAGTATTCAATTGATTCAAAAAAACAATGACGTTGTTTCACATATTCAGTAATATTTCGTTTTTGTTGATTCAGAGCTTACTCAATATGACTTCATGATGATTGATATCAGCTATCAATATTGATACAGTCAATTTCTTATGACTTTTGATGATGAGATTAGATAGAATTTTATGAGTGATGATCTTCTTAAATATTTTTCCATTATAATCTCTTATTAGCTTCTCTTTTGTCAGTGATATAGATTGAATTTTCAGTTTCTTGCATACTTTATCAACTAGATTAGAATGTATGATCATGTAAATGACTGAATCACTGTCTATTAGAGAATGAAGACTAAAAGATTGATTCTGAAAAATGAGATGAATGTCAATTAAAAATAACTTTTCAAAGTAATTCTCTTTTGATAGAATTTCGTCTAGTTTGCACAAAGATATAATCTTTATCTCTTTAATGACTTTTGAAGAGATGACTAGTTTTTTGAATCGAAATTCAAATCAAATTCAAAGCAATCATATTCTTTGTTCACTGCATTGATTCTAGTAGATCAATCGAGACACTTCTTAAAGCTATGATCTGATTTATGACATATAAAACAGCTTTTGACTAGAATGTTTGCTTCTTTGACGTTAGTTAAAATCGCGTCGCGCAACTTTAGATGATCAGACTTTAAGTGATCAACTGATTAAGTGACAACAGTCACTTTATAAAAGATAGTTTTTGAAATATCATTAACATGTTTAAGCTTGTTCTTGATCTCTTGAATGACTCGCTGATCATTATTCAAATGAATCAGATAGAAATGAATTTCTTTTAGAAAATCAGATTGAACTAGTTGATTTACTCAAATGAATTAAAGACAAGAATTGATTTTATCTTTCAAATCAACGATCAGTTGCTTTTCATGATAGTCTAGATAGAAAAATCAACGTTGAAACTGAGTATAAAATTCATTGAATTTCTTGAATTCTTGAATCAAGTTGTAGTATTTTCTACGAAAGTTAACTTTCTTATTTGAGTCATTGAACAACTGAGCTAGCTCTTTCAAAAGATCGTTAACAATTTTATAAAGATTGATATAATCTTGTTCACGTCTAGCTTGAGTGATCTCAGCTGCGTCATTGAATAATCTAGAATATATATAGCTCAATTTGACTCATTCATTAGAAAAGAGATCGACGTTAATCTCTAGTTTATTCTGAATTTTTTCGTATCAGTTTTCTCAAGTAGAGTTTTTTTCATCAGTAAACAACGAAGAATCAGATATTTTTTGAGATCTAGAACGCTCAGAGTAAATGAAATCAGAAGAAGTGTTTTCTTTAGCTTGAAGTCTAGTCTTCAACTCTTTGATTTCGTCTTCTTGTTGTTTATTTAACTTGTAGAGTCAATCTGTTTCTTCATCAAGAACTAGATTTTGAGTCTTTTAAATTTTGTATGACATGAGAAGTATTATTGTTTCAGCGAATGATTCATTATCTTCATGAATGAATGACGCAGCACTTGATGATTTCGTTCATGATTTCGATGAATCAGCATCAGAGATTTGAGAGAAATGATTTCGAAATTCTTTGAAATGCTTTTCAGTAAACAAATGACTAAACATGATGAGATTTGTTTGAAAGAGAATTGAATGAATGACGATGCTTGACGATTGAAAAAGAAAGACGTATGAAATGATGTTTAATCTTTAACAAAAAAGATGAAATTTGTTTATTGATTGATTTGATTGATTCTTTAACAAACAATGAAGATTCTTTATCATTGAATCTATCAATTGATTTGATTCTTGAGCAATTCACGAAGATTCTTTATCATGATTCTTGTAATCAAGTGAGCTTTGCATACTTAATGAGTGATAAGTAGTTTAGCAATTCAAACAGTCTTGTCATTGATTTTATTCAATTCTTTAGTGTTGTTTTATCTTTCAATTATCATTGATCATCAGATAAATGAATTTCTTTAGACTTGTTCTGTCTAAACAAGTATGTTGAATGAATAATGAGATCAGTATCATGTGTCATAATTAATGAATTCTTAATATAATGTCAGAATTATGTCTAAATGATACAATCAATGAAGATCAGAATTGATAGTGCTTGATCTTTAGAGATAACTATAACTGAATATTTGTTGAAATCATGTCTAGAATCTAATCACACTGCAGCGAGATAGTGCGTAGCTGAATAGAATGTTTGATCAATAGAGATAGCTATAACTAGAATATTAAGAATACAGAAGAAATCAAAGAGAGTTTCGAGCTGTATCTATAGTAGTGCAAAACAAAGAAAACGAAGCAGGTTTGCTTGAGTATCGAAAGCGCTAGAATAGAGTGTTGAGGCTAGAAGTTCAACATGAGTCAAAACTTCTAGAGCTTGTTGACTAGAAAACTTTATTCAATTTCGACATACTCGTAACATTATCTTCTTCTCTTTAAAAGTCATGTTTCTATGACTTGTAGTGTAGTTCATAGCACTGACGTAGAGCCTTGATGTCTGCCTTTCTATCAATCTTTCTATTGATTCAAATCAATTCGTCAAATGTCTATTGTAGCAGACTCACTATGTGAAATAGAGTGATTATTGAAGCAGACTCACTAGTCGACTTGCTCATCGAAGAGATCGACTATCGACTTGTCATTGAAGCAGGCTCACTAGTTGCACGTGAACGTGAGGTAGATCGATTCACTGGTAGATAGAGCGATGAGAATAGATATGTCATCGCATTGACGAAGAATGTCATTGAAGCAGGCTCACTAGTCGACTTGCTCATTGAAGAGATCAACTTTCGGCTTGTCATTGTAGCAGGCTCACTATTTGCATGTGAACGTAGAATCAGATTCACTGGTAGGTAGAGCGATGAGGGTAGGTATGTCATCGCATTGACGAAGAATGTCATTGAAGCAGACTCACTAGTCGACTTGCTCATCGAAGAGGTCAACTTTCGGCTTGCCATTGTAGCAGGCTCACTATTTATTTGCATGTGAACGTAGAATCAGGTTCACTGATAGGTAAGGCGATGAGGGTAGGTAGGTCATTGCATTGACGAAGAGTGTCATTGTAGCAGACTCACTATGAGAACGTCATTTGTAGTAGCAGGCTCACTAATTTGATCTGACGGCACAGATTGTTTTGACTCGCCTGATTCATGAGCTTGGTTCGAAGCGAAGAGGGAAAGAGATGAGTTGAACAGCTTATTTTCACTCGTCTGTTTCATGAGAATGGGTTGATTCTCTTGATCGAGTGAACTTTGCGTACTTAGTGAGCGGTAAGTTGTCTAGCGATTCAAACAGCCTCGCCGTTGATTCTATCAAACTCTCTAGTGTTGTTCAGTCTTTCGATTGCGTCGACCATCAGGTAAACGAATTTCTTTAGACTCGTTCTGTCTGTACGAGTATGTTGAATGAATAATGATATCGATATCGTGTGATTAACGAATTCTTAATATAATGTTGAGATCGTGCCTAGAATCTAACCACACTGCAGCGAGGTAGTGCGTAGCTGAATAGAATGTTTGATCAATAGAGATAGCTATAACTAGAATATTAAGAATACAGAAGAAATCAAAGAGAATTTCGAGCTGTATCTATAGTAGTGCAAAACAAAGAGAACGAAGCAGATTTGCTCGAGTATCGAAAGCGCTAGAATAGAGTGTTGAGGCTAGAGGTTCAACATGAGCCAAAACCTCTAGAGCTTGTTGACTAGAAAACCCTATTCAATCTCGACACACTCGTAACAATATTAAGAATACAGAAGAAGATTAATACAAAAGCTTTTATTTATGTAATGTTCAAAGACTGTGCTAGATTTAAAAAAGATGTGTTTGTGACATGAAAAGAAAATGATGTAGATGAACAAGATGTTGATAAAAGAAAAGAGTGTTGAAGAAGAAAAAGAGTGTTGAGAAAGAAAAAGAGTGTTGAGTCATATCTGAGTCAAATCTGAGTCAGATCTCGACTAGATCATTGACTAGCTCTAATCATTATGCAGAAAACTCATTAGCATGCATTGCAAATTGATTAAAGCTTCAGTCTTGTTCAGTCTTATCGATCTTGATACGCTTGTAACAAAAAATGATCTGACTTCAAAGTCTTTTTCTTTTCTTCATCTGTGACTTTGATTGATGTATATATTGATGTGTTTTGCTATTATTTGAAGTATTTTAAAGAAGAAATATAAACTTCATAGACTTGTGACATTTAAAGAGCTGATATTTGCTGATATATTAATTCAACTGATGTTTAAAGATATCTGAATAAACTCAAATTGATCATTTATATCAGTTATAAAATGCAGATTAAAACGATCAATTTCTAAATTAATTGAATCAGATATTACGTTGCAGAAAGACATTATTCAGAATAATAGAGAGCTTTGTTGACATTGTTTCTATTTACAAAAAATAATCTTTTTGATCTAGTCTTATCACATCTGATTAGAGTGAATCTTAAAAATTAATCGAAGGCAAACAGCGGTTAAAGAGATAAGGTCAGAGATTGTTTTATGTCTATCATGAATGATTTAGAAAACCTCATTCTCGCTGGAGGGCCTGCCTGAGACAAGGAAGATCAAAGACTCGCGGCCGCCTTGCTACAGGGTGACTGTTGAAATATGCTATACACACCTGAATAGAGTTGTTCTAAAGTGTGTTCACATTTTGGCCGATTCGTAAAGCAGCAGTGACTTCTTGGCCTATTGGGACGCTTTAAATGGTATGTCACCTTCGCCATAGGACTGCTCTAATCTTTTTCCTTGTCAGTCTCGACAATTGTCTTGTCCACGCGGGAGACTGGATTCTGTAAAAAACCTCGCAAAGACCGGACATTCTCTAAGGGTGGTGGCAGTGCCGAAGAAAGCGATTAGAGTGATTATGAGGACCATGGAAACGCCAACGGGAACGAAGACGGTGCTTGAACTGGCAGGAGTCCTGCCGAGGGCGCCAGTGGGAATACCGGCATCGCAACATCGAAAAGGTGGAGCCAGTCCCGCTTATAAGATCACCACGCTAGATTTGAAGATGAGTCCTGTGCAGAAATAAGATGGAGAGATGGCAGACCCTGCGGAAGAGGGGGCCGATTTCGAGGATATTGATGAAGAGGCTTACATGAGGCTTCAAAGCCACTTTCCCAATGCCAACAAAGTACGACTTCAGAAGTATTGCTAACCTTGAAGGTGCTATGCTCCGAGTTGTTGCTACGGATCTTTACAGATTTTTCTTGGTTAACACAGCTTTTTGGCGTCATTGGCGAAGTTCAAATTAGGCACGATTAGGCAGATAGAGTACCTACCTTACAAGAATCAGATATTCACAATCAGCAATTTACTCGTCTATGGTTAGAAAGCCGTGCAAAATATCACCGCAGTGCCGATAATGAGAGCTAGTTGGACAATTTGATATCTTGGAGCTACAACGGAGAAATTATACACGAAATTGCCCCTAGGTTATGTGATAGGACAGTCCCCGGGTTCAATAACATCATCCAAGTGACTCCTAGCTCTCCAAGCCCATTGCAGAGCAGTAGATTCCCGGATCTTACGGCAAACCAAAGCTAGATTTCGCTTATCTCTTGCCCTATGTTACACTCCTTGCACGTTGTTCGCCATCTCTGGAACGAAGCGAGAGGATTCGATACCCGATGTATCTGGCACGAAGCAAGAGGGCTTGGAATCAAATGTAAGTTTTCCCTCGTGTCCCCTTGACATGGTGATATGCTAAGGAATAAACAGCTACGCAATGCTCTACAAGACGTATTTCAACAACCACCTACATCATCCTTCTACGACTTACGTTAAATATCGTCCACCTTCTGAACAACACAGCCATTGTCTTCAAGTCCTTTGCTCCTTGTTTGCCGAATACAGGGGTGCAATCTAACAGAGCATCAGAGCTACACCTCACCATCAATTACATCAAGTTCCTAGGAATCGAGCAAATCTTAGGTGGGAAGATCCTGATGCTAGATATCAGCAATCAAACTGTTGCACAGTGGCCTGCTGCACAAGATATCACAGGGATCAGGACATCCCTTGGATTCATATATATAATCATAAGTCGATTCAAAAACCCTACGAAGATCAATCAATTCTTCAGTCATTCACTGGTCATCAATACTGAACAGATGGTCTTGGCTATAAAATGACCGTCAAAATGAATTTCTTAGGGTCTACGGTTGATATCCAACGTTTGAGGCTGCGTCCTCTAAGGAAGCCTGTAGGCGTACGACCTTCTGTTGGAAATGGTGGAAACAGGGAACGGTACTGTTACCCCTGTGGTTAGTAATCTCCGCATTGATCCGGCGCTAGTGGATGGGTATTTACCCTTCGGCCACTTCTTTCCTTCCTTCTTCATCCGTATGCTCTACCTACTACATAGTTTAGTCAAATATATCTGTATGCCTATCTACCCTCGTGTCCTCGTATACCAAGACCTTCGTCTTGTACTACCAACGACTCTCAACTTCACATGCGGAGGATCACCAAATCCAGACACAGTCTTCATGATAAATAATCATCTGCTAACATATAAGTCTGACAGATGAGAAATTTCACGGCAAATTTAAGGACACTGGCATACGAACTTCTACTATTCAACAATATTCTGCGATAAAATCAGGGAGAGAGAAAGTGGTAGTCCTGATCCACGTGCTTGTCGCTGCTCGTCCCAGGACATTCTCAAGTGCGAATTTCAAGCCGAACTCTCAATACAGTTCAAGTTATTATCAGCCTATGTATAAAGTGCGCTTACAAATGAGGTTAATCAATAATAAAAAGTAGGGAGCGTCAAATCACGAAAGATATCTGCAATCCTCAGTACTTTTGTTACAGATGACTGCTCAAGACTGCATACAGCCGACAGTGACTACAGTGATACACCAAAAACCCGTACGCAATAGGTGGTAAAGCGAAGCTTGAGCATTACGACAAACCAACACACCGCTTCGGAGAACAAGGCACATGCAGCACTGCAATAGAAAGACTGTCTGTAGAGAAAGCTCAAGGTTACGGACGCTCAGCAGCAAGTCAAGGTGATCGCAGAAGCATTGGTCGCGGACAGAATGTACGGCTGGGAAACGGAGCCAGAAGCGGAGCAGGAAATGCAACCGACAGACACCTCACCACGCTTGCCGCCGAGGCCGTCGAGTGTCTAAGGAGGAACGTGATGCTAGGCGACAACTCCAAGGCCACGCACACTTAATTTGCAGGCAGCAGCACATTGAATACAACACTAACTACTAGGAATTGACGAAGGAAGAAGTCGAAAACGCGATCACGCCTCCTTTGCAGGCAGTCTCGCCCACAGCGTAGGCGGCCGCCTAGTCCTTTCCTCTTGTGCGTCCTTCAAGTCTTTCTTCATCTCGTTTGCTTCTCAAAACAGTGTTCAGATTGCTCAGTGCAACTGTTCCGCTATGTTCGTAATTCGTGCCTTTCTCTCACTAAGGCTATATTCAGCCTTCGAAGGAACGTTGTCGATGTCTTCGCCGAAAAAGTCAGTCAACGGAAAGCGTTGTTGCCATACAAGAGCTGGTCGAAACGGTCCAGTCCAGAAGCGTCAGCTTTCTAGTCGAGTTGTGTCTTTCTAATTTACAGAGATGACGTCGCTTGAAGATCACAGTGTGAGAGAGTAAACAGTCATGTAATCGATATTCCCCGAACCTCTTCTTCATTCTGAGCTGCAGAAAATATGATGAAATTGTCGAGTCTTGTAGTCAAGACATTCAGCTCTTCCTGTCAGTAGCGATTCTACAGCCCCCCTTTCACTTAATCATCTCACCCTTCATGACGGCTAGCCATACTATCTCAGGAGCGAAAGCATATATTTCCTAAGGGTTAGCTTCCCTGCTCCCTCGCAGTAGAGACCGTATGTTTCCGTCTGTTCTATTTTTCCGAGAAGATTGACCTTTTTCTTTGCCTGATCCTGTTCTCGCTGCATCTATTCAGGTTCCATCTGTACCTTCTATAATGCAGGAAACATGATTGAATGAAGTTTGTTCTTCGAAATTTTAAGAATTAGTGTGGTATAATAAAAGCCAACTTCTACCAATTCGTGAAGCAGGTAAACTCAGCGGGAAGAAGCCCTTGGTGTTGCCCAGAGGAAGAAAGGCTCATCGACCCACCTAAAGCTCCCAAAACGGTATGCTATCCCAGAAATTGTATTGGTTTATGAGGGTCAGAAGAAGTATGTGCATGCGTAGGTATATATTGATTGAACTACTCTAGAAAGTAGGAACTACGAAGGGAGGAAGAAGATGAAAACTCTGACTCCCGCGCCATAGAATAGGGCTAAGCGAGATTGCTAACCACACAGAAGTAACAGTACTGTTCCCCGTTTTCAACATTCTGGGTTCGCAGATCGCTAGTATCGTGAAGAGTATTCCTTTAACCGCTGTTTGCCTTCGATTAATTTTTAAGATTCACTCTAATCAGATGTAATAAGACTAGATCAAAAAGATTATTTTTTGTAAATAGAAACAATGTCAACAAAGTTTTCTATTATTCTGAATAATGTCTTTCTGCAACGTAGTATCTGATTCAACTGATTTAAAGACTGATCATTCTAATCTGTGTTTTATAACTGATATAAATGATTGATTTGAGTTTATTCAAATATCTTCAAACATCAATTGAATCAATATATCAGCAAATATCAGCTCTTTAAATGTCACAAGTTTATGAGATTTATATTTCTTCTTTGAAATACTTCAAATAATAGCAAAACACATTAATATATACATCAATCAAAGTCACAAATGAAGAAAAGAAAAAAACTTTGAAGTCAGATCATTTTTGAACACAAATGAGCTAAAACTGAAAACATACTTTGAAATATACATCTATATGAATCTTCATAAAGAATCTCAAGTTTCTGACTACTGAAATATAAAGTTAAATGTTACGAGTGTGTTGAGATTGAATAGAGTTTTCTAGTCAACAAGCTCTAGAGATTTTGACTCATGTTGAATTTCTAGTCTCAACACTCTATTCTAGCGCTTTCGATACTTGAGCAAACCTGCATCGTTCTCTTTGTTTTGCTCTACTATAGATACAGCTCGAAATTCTCTTTGATTTCTTCTGTATTCTTAATATTCTAGTTATAGCTATCTCTATTGATCAAACATTCTATTTAGCTACGCACTATCTCGCTGCAGTGTGGTTAGATTCTAGGCATGATCTCAACATTATATTAAGAATTCGTTAATCACATGATATCGATATCAATACTCATTCAAGCTACTCAACGAACAACGAAACGAGTATAAAGAAATTTGTTTTACCTGATGATCGATGCAATCGAAAGACAGAACAACATCAGAAAATCAATAGAATCAACGACGAGGCTGTTTGAATTGCTAGAGAATCTACCGCTCATTAAGTACGCAAAGTTCACTCGATCAATAGAATCAACGATAAAGAATCTTCGTTGATTGCTAGAGAATCAACCCATTCTCATGAAGCAGACGAGTGAAAACAATCTGTTCAATTCCTTTCTCTCTTCGCCTCGAAAGCTTGTGAATCAGACGAGTCAAAACAATCTGTGTCGTCAGATCAATTTAGTGAGTCTGCTACAAATGACGTTCTCGTAGTGAGTCTGCTTCAATAACACTCTTCGTCAATGCAATGACATACCTACTCTCATCGTTCTACCTATCAGTGAATCGATCTACCTCACGTTCACGTGCAACTAGTGAGCCTGCTTCAATGACAAGTCGATAGTCGATCTCTTCGATGAGCAAGTCGACTAGTGAGTCTGCTTCAATGACATTCTTCGTCAATGCAATGACATATCTATTCTCATCGCTCTATCTATCAGTGAATCGATCTACCTCACGTTCACGTGCAACTAGTGAGTCTGCTTTAATGACAAGTCGATAGTCGATCTCTTTGATGAGCAAGTCAACTAGTGAGCCTGCTTCAATGATCACTCTATCTCACATAGTGAGTCTGCTACAATAGGCATTTGACGAGTTGATTTGAATCAATAGAAAGATTGATAGAAAGGCAGGCATCAAGACTCTACGTCAGTGCTATGAACTACACTACAAGTCATAGAAACATGACTTTTAAAGAGAAGAAGATAATGTTACAAGTGTGTCGAGATTGAATAGAGTTTTCTAGTCAACAAGCTCTAGAGATTTTGACTCATGTTGAATCTCTAGTCTCAACACTCTATTCTAGCGCTTTCGATACTCAAGCAAATCTGCTTCGCTCTTTTTGTTTTGCTCTACTATAGATACAGCTCGAAACTCTCTTTGATTTCTTCTGTATTCTTAATATTCTAGTTATAGCTATCTTTATTGATCAAACATTTTATTCAGCTACGCACTATCTTGCTGCAGTGTGATTAAATTCTAGACATGATCTCAACATTAAACTAAGAATTCGTTTATCACACAATATTAATTTCATTACTCATTCAAGCTACTTGACGAACAATGAAACAAGTATAAAGAAATTTATTTTATCTGATGATCGACGCAATCGAAAGACAGAACAACATCAGAGAATCAATAGAATCAACGATGAGATCGTTTAAATTGCTAGAGAATCTATCACTCATTAAGTATGCACAGTTCACTCAATTAAGAGAATCATGATAAAGAATCTTCGTGAATTGCTCTAGAATCAACTCATTCTTGTGAAACAGATGAGTGAAAATAAGCTGTTCAACTCATTTCTTTCTCTCTTTGCCTTGAATCAAGCTTGTGAATCAGATGAGTCAAAACAATCTGTGTCGTCAGATCAAATTAGTGAGTCTGCTACTACAAATGACATTCTCATAGTGAGTCTGCTACAATGACACTCTTCGTCAATGCAATGATCTATCTACTCTCATCGTCTTACCTATCAGTGAATTTGATTCTACGTTCACATGCAAATAATGAGTCTGCTACAATGACAAGTCGAAAGTTGATCTCTTCAATGAGCAAGTCGACTAGTGAGTCTGCTTCAATGACATTCTTCGTCAATGCAATGACTTATTTATTCTCATCGCTCAATCTATCAGTGAATTGATCTATCTTGCGTTCACATGCAACTAGTGAGTCTGCTTCAATGATCATTTTATCTCACATAGTGAGTCTGCTACAATAAACATTTGACGAATTGATTTGAATCAATAGAAAGATTGATAGAAAGACAGGCATCAAGACTCTACGTCAATGCTATGAACTACATTACAAGTCATAGAAACATAACTTTTAAAGAGAAGAAGATAATGTTACGAGTGTGTCGAGATTGAATAGAATTTTCTAGTCAACAAGCTCTAGAGATTTTGATTCATGTTGAACTTCTAGTCTCAACACTCTATTTTAACGCTTTCAATACTTAAGCAAATCTGCTTCGCTCTCTTTGTTTTGCTCTACTATAGATACAGCTCGAAACTCTCTTTGATTTCTTCTGTATTCTTAATATTCTAGTTAGAGCTATCTTTATTGATCAAACATTCTATTCAGCTACGCACTATCTTGCTGCAGTGTGATTAGATTCTAGACATGATTTCAACATAATGCAGCGATTTAAAAGTTGATTGCATGATATGCTTATTATATTCATGAAATTAACTTCTGAAAACTACAAGATCTGAATGATAATTGATGAAGATTATGTTCTAATTTGAATTTATCATCAACATGATAAAGAATTTTTAAATGTCAAGATTTCAAAGAAATTAGAAAATAATAAAACAATCACAATGATAGCAGATCTTCTTGATCAATTGTTTAAACAATTAAACTACATTTACAAAGTGTTTTTAAACAATCTTTTCACAAATCACAAGCTTTTATTATATTTATGAAAAAGAAACTATAAAATTATCAACACAGCTCATTCAAACTTCAAAATCTACAAAAAAATTGTTCAACTGAAGATTCAAGATAAGAAACAAGATAAGATACTTTGAAAAAAGTTTAAAATGATGATCATCTTTGATAATCAAATAATGCAATTCATCTGAAAAGATAATTCTATCATTTTGTTTCAATCAACTATGTTTTTTTTATTCTTACTTGATTCAACATTCATTATGAATCTATGCAAGATTTTATATAATGTAGCGAGCGTTGTGTTAGCATAGCACTCTTTTTGTATCTATTATTGCTTTTCTCTGCGCTCTATACTGTAACTGTTCTCAATGTGAAAACTCTATGAGTTTATTCTCTCTCTACTTTTTTTCTCTTTTATTTAATTCTTCAATGATATCACAGTCTGAAATTGATTTAGTATGCTTGTTGAAAGTATCATTTAAATGATCACTGTTGTCACGCTCATGATTTTTAGAAGCTTTCTCAAGTTCGTGATGTTCTTTTTGTTACGAGCGTATCAAGACTGAATAAAGCTAGTCAATGTCTCTAGCTCAGATCTGACTCAGTCTCTATTTTCTTTCATCAACATCTTTTTGTTCAACATCATCTTTCTTTCTACATCACATTCTACTCGTGTCACAAACACATTCTCTTCGAGCTTAGCGCAGTCTCTGAATATTACTTAAATAGAAGCTCTTGTACTCATCTTCTTCTGTATTCTTAATATTCAGTTATAGCTATCTCTAAAGATCAAGCACTATTCAATTCTGACTTTCGCTGATTGACTCATCTAGGCACGATTCTGACATTATATTAAGAATTCGTTAATCACACGATACTGATCTCATTATTCATTCAACATACTCATACAGACAGAACGAGTCTAAAGAAATTCGTTTACCTGATGATCGACGCAATCGAAAGACTGAACAACACTAGAGAGTTTGATAGAATCAACGACAAGACTGTTTGAATCGCTAGACAACTTATCGCTCACTAAGTACGCACAGTTCAAATCGATCAAGAGAATCAACTCATTCTTATGAAACAGACGAGTGAAAATAAGCTGTTCAACTCGATTAAGAGAATCGACGATAAAGAATCTTCGTGAATTGCTCAAGAATCAAATCAATCAACAAACAAATCTCATCTTCTTTGTTGAAGATTAAA
>JAABUR0100001213.1_pt1 | contig 47996 bp, 53 predicted proteins | sample 5560091 | NCBI WGS metagenome assembly JAABUR01 (sample SAMN10711879, study PRJNA513375) | rock metagenome | isolation source: Antarctica rocks | place: Antarctica: Victoria Land, University Valley sud | reverse complement strand
CTTCCCGTTTGAATTCCGGTGGGTAGTGCGGTGTTGGTCCCGGCACCCGGACCCCCTTTCTGGGGACTCATCGTCCCCACTCTAGAGTGTCCGTCTTACCGGGGGAAGTTCAGCGCTTAGAAAAAAGGTTAGCGGCTCGGCACAGCTTGGTCTGGGCAGGAAGAGCGTTGAAGAGCAAGAGATTCAATGTCCCTCGCTCGAAGAACAAACCGCCATCGCCACCGTGCTCTCGGACATGGATGCGGAGATATCGGCGTTGGAGGCGCGGCGGGAGAAGACGCGCCGGATCAAGCAGGGCATGATGCAGGAGCTGCTCACCGGGAGGACGCGGCTGGTATGAGCGATCCGTCCGTTGCGCCCTTCGACGGCGTGCGAAGGCGGCCGTCGGGATGCAGTATCCGCCCCTTCTAACCTTGCGTGGTATGCTACTATCGTACACGCATGTACGGACAATAATGAGGAGAGCGGTATGCGGACGGAGAGGGTGGAGGTGCGGCTGGACCCCGAGACGCGCGGGAAGCTGGAGGAGGTGGCGGCGGCGCGGGGCTCTTCGGTATCGGAGTTGGTGCGCGACCTGATCAAACGCTCCCACGAGGAAGAGGTCGCGGGCGCGGCGCGGCTGGCGGCGGCGGAGAGGATCGGACGTATGGAGGTCGAGGACGTGCCTCCGCCCGCCGAGCTCAAGCGGCAGTTCTCCGAGGCCCACGGGCCGGTTCGGGACCTCTAGGGCTCTCGTTGGGTCGGCTCTTCCTCGACGCCAACGTCCCGACGTACGCGGCGGGCCGGGATCATCCGTTGAAGGAGCCCTGCAAGGAGGTACTGCGGCTTGTGGTGCGCCGACCGCGCTCCTTCTTCACGGACGCGGAGGTGCTTCAGGAGATGCTTCACCGTTATCTGGCTCTCCGGCGGTGGCCCGAAGGCAAGCGTGTCGTGCTCGATTTCGCGGCCTTGATGGACGGCTCGGTCGAGCCAGTATCCGCCGGGGATGCGGTGCTCGCGTGCGAACTCGCCGACCGGCACGCCGCGAGGCCGGATGCCCGGCTGGCCGCTCGCGACCTGCTGCACGCGGCGGTCATGCTCCGCGCGGAGGAGACCCCCGCCAGGATCGTGACCGCCGACCGCGACTTCGAAGACCTGGCCTCAGAGGGCATCGAGCGGCTGGACCCGGCGGAGGTCGAATCGTGGCAGCATGTGATCGAGGGAGGCCGCGCTTGAAGTTCCAGCGCGCTGTCCGCAATTGTCTACGCACCGCGTAGACTTTTCACAGGTAGCCGGAGGACATTCAGTATCGGTATAAGATTTGTAACGGCAGTCGCCGCGTATTGATGGCACATGCTACACTAAAGTGCCACGTCGAATATTCAGATGTCAGTACGCTGCGGAGAGGGAATTGCGTGTGAGAACGGTACCGGTGGTCAGGGTAGGTCCGCAGGGCCGGATCGTTATACCGGCGGCGGTTCGCGACGAGTTGGGGATCGGAGTGGGCGACGAGCTCTCCACGCGGGTCGAGGACGGGCGTCTCGTTCTGGAGCGTCGCGAGGATGTGGCGCGCAGGTTGCGGAAGCGATTCGCCTCCGTGGCGCCGGGCAGGAGTCTCTCCGAAGAGTTGATGGCCGAGCGCCGCGAGGATGCCAGAGCCGAGGCGCGAGGAGCGGACGACGTGCCGTCTGACGGCCCGGCGGGTGCTTGAGCCCGCACGGCGGGTTCCGCGTGCTCGACGCCTCGGCCCTGCTCGCGTGGCTGCGGGAGGAGCCGGGGGCGGAGAACGTGGAGCGCGTCCTGGATGGATCGGTGATCTCGTCGGTCAACCTCTCGGAGGTGTTGCAGAAGTCTCTGGCGGCGGGACTGACGACAGTGGATACGTCGCCGCTCCCTGAGGATCTCGGGACTCTGGGCCTCTCCGTCGCGGCCTTCGGGACCCGCGAAGCTCAGGTGGCGGCGGCGCTATGGTCCGTGACACGTTCGCTGGACATTTCCCTGGCCGACCGCGCGTGCCTCGCGACGGCCGTCTGTCTGGGGATGCCAGCGATGACGGCGGATCGGGACTGGAAGAGAGTCGGGTGGGAGGGCCTCTCGGTGGACCTGATCCGATGAGACCCCCGCCCCAAATCCCCGGACGTTGGAGAGAGGAGGACGGCGAATGACGGACGTCGGACAGATCGAACGCAAGACCCAGGATCGCGTGGTGCGGATGTTCGTGGACCAGCTCGGTTACCGCTACCTCGGCAACCGGCAGTACCGTGCGGGCAACAGCAACGTCGAGGAGGCGGACCTGCGGGCGTGGCTGCAAAAACGCGGCACGAGCGAGACCCTCATCACCCGCGCCCTGCACCGGCTCGGCCAGGCCGCCGCTCTCGGCGAGAGCCGGAGCCTCTACACCGCCAACCGCGAGGTCTACGGCCTGCTCCGCTACGGCGTCAAGGTGCGGGAGGCGGCGGGTGAGCCCAACCAGACCGTCCGGCTCATAGACTGGACCCACCCGGAGGCGAACGACTTCGCCGTCGCCGAAGAAGTAACCGTGCTCGGTGGGCTGACCAAACGCCCGGACGTGGTGTTGTACGTAAACGGCATCGTGCTCGCGGTGCTAGAGCTGAAACGGTCCATCGTCTCCGTCGGCGAGGGCATCCGCCAGAACATCGGCAACCAGAAGCCGGAGTTCATCGAGCCTTTCTTCACCACCCTGCAACTGGTTATGGCGGGCAACGACACCGAAGGGTTGCGCTACGGGACCATCGCGACGCCGGAGAAGCACTACCTCAAGTGGCGGGAGGAGGGTGATGCGCCGGACGGTCTGGACGGTCAACTGGCGCGGCTCTGCGAGCCGGGGCGGTTGCTGGAGATCATCCACGACTTCATCGTCTTCGACTCGGGGGTCAAGAAAATCTGCCGCCACAACCAGTACTTCGGGGTGCGGGCTGCGCGGGAGTAGGTGCGCCGTAGGGAGGGCGGCATCATCTGGCACACCCAGGGCTCCGGCAAGAGCCTCACGATGGTGTGGCTGGCGAAGTGGATCCGGGAGAACGTCCCCGATTCGCGGGTGCTCATCGTCACTGACCGAACCGAGCTCGACGAGCAGATAGAGAAAGTCTTCAAGGGCGTGGACGAAGACATTTACCGGACGAGGAACGGCGCGGATCTCATCTCCCGGCTGGACGCCGGGGAGCCGTGGTTGATCTGCTCTCTGGTCCACAAGTTCGGTCGCAGTGAATCCGCCACGACCCAGGACTTCGCCAAGGAGTTGAAAGAGAGCCTGCCCCAAGGATTCGAGGCCGAAGGCGAGATGTTCGTCTTCGTGGACGAGTGCCACCGCACGCAGGCCGGGAAGCTGCACGAGGCCATGACCGGCATCCTGCCCGAAGCCACGTTCATCGGTTTCACCGGCACGCCGCTCCTCAAGACCGACAAGCAGAAGAGCGTCGAAATCTTCGGCCCGTACATCCACACCTACAAGTACGACCAGGCCGTGAGCGACGGCGCGGTGCTCGACCTGCGCTACGAGGCGAGGGACATAGACCAGCGCCTCACGTCACCGGACAGGGTGGATCAATGGTTCGACGCCAAAACTTCCGGGCTCACCGACGCGGCGCGGGTACAGCTAAAAAAGAAGTGGGGGACGATGCGAAAAGTCCTCTCCAGCCGCGACCGGCTGGGGAAGATAGCCGCCGACATTCTCTACGACATGGAGACCCGCGACCGCCTGATGAGCCGCCGCGGCAACGCGATGCTCGTATCCGGCAGCATCTACCAGGCCTGCAAACTCTACGAGATGTTCGCCGGCACGGACCTCGCCGGAAAGTGCGCCATCATCACCAGCTACGATCCCGCTCCCAGCGACATCACGGGCGAGGAGTCCGGCGCGGGGCTCACCGAGAAGCTCCACCAGTACGCTGTCTACCGCCGGATGCTCGCGGACTACTTCGGCGTCTCCGAGGACACGGCCATGTACCGCACGGAGGAGTTCGAGAAAAAGGTCAAGGAGACCTTCATCAACGAGCCGGGCCGGATGCGGCTCCTGATCGTGGTGGACAAACTCCTCACCGGCTTCGATGCCCCACCAGCCACCTACCTCTACATCGACAAGCGAATGCGCGACCACGGCCTCTTCCAGGCCATCTGCCGCGTCAACCGCCTCGACGGCGAAGACAAGGAATACGGCTACATCATCGACTACAAAGATCTCTTCAACAGCCTCGAAGGCGCCGTCGCCGACTACACCGGCGACGCCCTCGACGGCTACGACAAAGAAGACGTGGCGGGATTGCTGGAGAACCGTCTGGAGAAAGCCCGCGAGCGTCTGGAGGAGACCCGCGAGACCGTCCGCGAGATCCGCGAGCCCGTGCGCCTCCCGCGAAACAGCATCGACTATATTCACTACTTCTGCGCTGAAGACACCGCCGACAAGGAAGCCATCCGCGCCAACGAGCGCAAGCGCGTGGCCTTGTACAAGGCCGTCTGATCCTTCGTGCGGGCCTACGCCAACCTCGCCAACGAGATGCCCCAGGCCGGATACACCCCCGAGCAGGCCGCCGCCATGCACGGAGAAGTAGTCCACTACGAAAAAGTCCGCCAGGAGATAAAGATAGCCAGCGGCGACTACCTGGATATGAAGAGCTACGAGCCGGCCATGCGGCATCTTCTGGACACCTACGTCCGCGCCGAGGAGAGCGAGAAGATCTCCGCCTTCGATGAGTTGGGGCTCGTGGATCTCCTCGTGCGTCAGGGAAAGAGCGCCCTGGATCTCCTCCCCGAGGGACTCCGCAAGGACGCCGAGGCAATGTCCGAGACCATCGAGAACAACCTCCGCAAGGTCATCATCGACGAGCAGCCGGTCAACCCGAAGTACTACGAAAAAATGTCCGAGCTACTGGACGCCCTGATCCAGCAGCGCAAGGACGACGCCCTGGACTACGAGACCTACCTGGACAACCTGGTGAAGCTTGCGGGCAAGGTGCGAGACCCGTCCGGGGCGGGCGAGTATCCGGTATCGCTGGATACCTTCGCCAAGCGCGCCCTCTACGACAACCTGGACCACGACGAGGCGGTTGCCGTCCGGGTGGACACCGCCGTGCGTTACACGCGCAAGGACGACTGGCGGGGCCACAAGTTCAAGAAGAAAGAAGTCCTCAACGCTGTGCGCGAGGAGTTGGGGAAGTACGAGACGCGGACGGATGAGATCTTCGAGATCGTAAAGAACCAGCGTGAGTACTAGACACGGGACCATCGAGGTTAGCGGCATCCGGGTGGAGGTCGTCCGCAAGCCCATCAAGAACCTGCACCTGAGCGTTCATCCGCCAGAGGGCCGCGTGCGCGTCTCCGCGCCGACCCGCACCGACGATGAGGCGGTGCGGCTAGCGGTGATTTCGAAGCTACGCTGGATCCGCCGCCACCAACAAACCTTCGCGGCCCAACCCCGCCAATCCCCGCGCGAGATGGTCGGCGGCGAGAGCCACTACTTCCTCGGCCGCCGCTACCGCTTGCGCGTCCTCGAACAAGCCGGCCCGAATAACCTCCGCCTGAAGGGCAACTCGGAGCTAACTCTGCGCGTCCGCCCCGGTACGGGCCGCGACAAACGCGAACAGATACTAAACGACTGGTACCGCCAGCACATGAAATCCATCATCCCCAACCTCATCGAGAAGTGGCAGCCCATCATCGGCGTACACGTCGCCGACTGGGGTGTCAAGAAGATGAAGACCCGTTGGGGTAGCTGCAACATCCGGGATCACCGCGTCTGGCTCAACCTCGAACTAGCCAAGAAACCGCCCCACTGCCTGGAGTACGTCCTCGTCCACGAGATGGTCCACCTTCTCGAACGCCACCACAACGACCGCTTCAAGTCGTTCATGGACCAGTTCATGCCCCAGTGGCGGCTCTATCGCGACGAACTAAACCAGACGCCACTCGCTCACGACGAGTGGGAATACTAGAGCTATCAGCGATTAACCGTTAGCAATCTTGGCTTTTTGGTCTTGCCAACGGCCCGTAAATGACCGCTGACGCTCCTTTGCAATCCGCCCTAAAGAGAACCGTTCAACAGGTTGCGCCGGGCCGCCTCGCGCATCGCCGCGCCCACGTCGATAGTTAGAGGACCGTAGGAGTCTACGCGGACCTCGACCTCGTCGTTGGGACCGATCTCTATCTCCCGCTCTCCGTCGAGGGCGACGCTGCCGGCGCCGGGGGTAAGTTCTACCGACGCCCCAGGCTCGATGCGGTTCACCTCTGCCACCCCGACCGGGACCACAAGGCCGGGGGCAAGGGGGACGGTCAGGACAGTATCTGCGTTCTCGGGCGCTACGAGGCGGATGTGGAGGCCGTGGGGGGCGTCGCGGGAGGTCGGGTCGAGGAGCCCGGCGATGGAGGAGAGGCCAACGGCGTCGGGGCGGGCGCTCGAAACCACGATCTCCGAGATGTTGCGCGGACGCCAGAGGGCGCGGGCGCCCACGAAGCGCTCCGAGTTCACGGCCACGTCCACCAGGGCGCAGTCGTGGTTAGCGTCGCCGTTCAGGCTGACGCGCAGGATCTTCTCCCGGCGCAGAGCCTCGTCGCCGACCTTGCCCGTTGCCACGAGACCGGTCGCTATGCCGGCCACGGTCGCCTCGCGCATCTCCGGGAAGGCGTTGTTGGTGCCGGTCGAGAGGGTGCAGAGGGGGACGTCGGCGGCGCAGTGGCGGGCGACGATCCGGCTGGTGCCGTCACCGCCGAGGACCACTACCGCCGCTACTCCCCGGCGTTCCATCTCCGCCAGGGCGTCGATGGTGTCGCGGGCGGTGTGCCGGACTTTCATCTCGATCAACTCCAACTCCGGCATCGGTTGATCCGCCGCCGATGAGGAGGAGGCCGCCCTCAGCGTCCGCTCCAGGCTGTCGTAGAGGCCGGAGGCGGCGGGCATCATCAGGACGCGCTCCACGCCCACGGCGGCGAGGCCTACCATCAGCCGGTAGACCATGTTGCCCTTCTCGCCGTTATCGAAGACGGAGGCTCCCGAGACGAGCCTCCGTATATCCCGGCCCGAGGCGGGGTTGGCTATGATGCCAACGGTCACCGCTTCGGGCACGGTACTAATTGTCCTGGCTATCTAGGAACTCTCCGATCACGCGGTTAACCGCTCCGGCGGCCTCCATCTGGGGCATGTGGCCCGTGTCGTCGAGGACCTCGACACGGGCGTTCTCCGGCACATTCTCCGAGTGGGAAACCGGAACTATCCTGTCCTCGCGGCCCCAGACGACGAGCATCGGAACTTCGACATTGGAGATGTCCGGGACGTCGGCCTGTTTCCCGCTGGGGAAGAGCTTGTCGGCTGTCTTGCGTAGAGCCTCGTCCACCCCGTCGAGGCGCTTGTACTTTATGATGTCGTTGACTAGCTGGCGGTTCACCAGATCCTGGTCGGCGAAGAGCAGTGTAAGAGCGTTCTTCATCTCCTTGCGCCGGTTGGCGGCGATAAAGCCCTCGATGTAGTCGCCGTTGATCTCCTCCCCGAGCCCGGCGCTGTCGATGAGAGCGAGGGACTGTACCCTCTCCGGGTGCTTTATGGCGAGCGAGCCCGCGACCGCACCGCCCATCGAGTGCCCGAAGACGTGCGCTTTCTCTATACTCATCGCGTCCATGAAGCCCGCTACCACGTCCACGAACGAAGCGAGATCTCCCTCGCCAACGTCCTTCGAGGAACCGCCGTGGCCCGGAAGGTCCAGAGCGTACACCGTGCTTTCGGCCGCCAGAGCTTCCTGGTTGAAGACCCAGATGTTGATGTCGCCGCCGAAGCCGTGGATGAGGAGTAGCGGGGCACCCTCTCCCTCGCCCATCTTCAGGTACTGGATGTTCTTGCCGCCGACCTCTACCGTCTCCGGTTCGGGGCCGCCGGCCTCTTCTTCCTCCGGTACGAAGGTGGCCTGAAACTCCTGGACATAGGCGTCTATGTCCTCGTCCGGCACGGAGGCGTCGGCTATTACGGCTAGCAGACCCCCGACCGGGAGGACATCGCCCTCCTTGGCGACCTGGCGTCGCAAGACGCCCGGGGTGGGCGCCTCGACGGCGTTGTTGATCTTCTCGCTCTCGACCTCCACGACATCGTCGCCCTTGTTGAGCTCCGTCCCCTCGTCGGCGATCCACTGGACGACAGTCCCCTCGGTCATCGAGAGGCCCCACTTGGGCATGCCGAGCTTGGTGAGCCCTGTTGCCTCGCTCAAGAAGCCACACCTTGTCCGACGGTCTCGCGCACGGCGTTCGCTACCTTCTCCGGGTCGGGGACGTAGAGGTCCTCCAGCGAAGGGCTGAACGGCGGCGGGGCGTGCGGTGCGGTCACCATCTTAGGTGCAGCCTTCAGATGCTCGAAGCAGTTCTGGGCGACCAGAGACGCTATGTCCGAGGCTATGCTGCAGCGGGGGTAGGACTCGTCAACGACCACGAGGCGGCCGGTGTTCTCGACGGACTCGTAGATTGTGTCCTCATCTAATGGCGAGAGTGTCCTCGGGTCAACGATCTCGACCTCTATCCCGTCGTCGGCCAGGTCCGCGGCGGCCTGCTCGGCCATTGAGACCATACGACCTATGGCTACGATGGTCACGTCCTCGCCCTCGCGTACGATCTCCGCCTCGCCCAGAGGTATCGCGTAGGGCTCGTCCGGCACCTCGCCCTCGACGGCGTATAGGACCTTGTTCTCGAAGAAGATCACGGGGTCATCGTCCCGGATCGAGGCGATCATGAGCCCCTTCGCGTCATACGGTGTCGAGGGTACGATCACCTTGAGGCCGGGGATGTGGGTGAACATCGAGTATAGGCTCTGGGAATGCTGGGCCGCCGCCCGGATGCCGGCGCCGTACATGGTCCTAATGACCATCGGGGTTACGGCCTTGCCGCCGAACATGTAGCGGAACTTGGCGGCCTGGTTGTAGATCTGGTCGAAGCACACGCCCATGAAGTCCACGAACATCAGCTCCGCGACGGGCCGCAGACCCGAACAAGCCGCCCCCGCCGCCGCCCCGATAAAGGCCGACTCGCTGATTGGGGTGTCGAGGATCTGGTTCGGGAACTTACCGTACAACCCCTTCGTCACGCCCATGACGCCGCCCCAGGCGTCCATCTCTCCGGGACTCCCCGTCCCGCCGACGTTGTCCTCGCCGAACACGACCACCGTCTCGTCGCGCTCCATCTCCTGCGCGAGCGCATCGTTGATCGCCTGCATATACGTTATACGCGTCACTCTGTTTTCTCCTTTCGTTGGAGAGGTAAAGGGAAGGGTGCAACCGGAATGTTCTCCCTGGCACCCGACCCCCGTCGATGCTGACTATCCTAGTAGGACACGTACACGTCCGTGATGAGGTTCTCCGGGGTGGGCTCGGGGGCTGCCTTGGCCTCCCTGACGCACTCGTCTATGTAGTTCTTGACCTCTTCGTCTATCTGGTCCAGATCCGACTCCTCGACGAGGTCCGCGGAGGTAACGCGCTTGCGGAAGAGCATCAGGCAGTCTTTCTCCTTTCGGACTTCCTCGACCTCATTCTCGGCCCGGTAGGTCTGGGCGTCGCCTTCGAAGTGGCCGAAGTAGCGGTTGACCTTGCACTCGATCATGGACGGTCCGCCACCCTCGCGAGCGCGCCGGATGGCCTCGCCCGCCGCCTCGTACACGGCGAAGAAGTCGTGTCCATCAACCACGACGCCGGGCATGGAGAAGCCGTCAGCCCGCTTGGCGATGTCGATGCCCTTGCTGGAGAACGCCTGGGCGGTCGCCTCGGCGTAGCCGTTGTTCTCGATCACGAAGATGCATGGCAGGTCCCACGCGCTCGCCAGGTTCAGGCTCTCGAAGACCGTGCCCTGGTTTGCTCCGCCGTCGCCCGTGAACGAGATGGCGACTTGGTTGGTGCCCCGCGTCTTGGCCGAGAGACCTACGCCGCACACCAGCGGAGGCCCGCCGCCCACGATGCCGTTCGCGCCGAGCATGCCCTTGTCCAGGTCGGCGATGTGCATCGAGCCGCCCTTGCCGTGGCACAGGCCATCCTGCTTACCGTAGATCTCGAACATCATCGCCTTCGGGTCGCAGCCCTTGGCGATGGCGTGTCCGTGGCCGCGGTGGGTGCTGGCGATGTAGTCGTCTTCGTCCAGATGCACCATAAAACCGGCGGCGATAGCCTCCTCACCGGCGTACAGGTGGACGAAGCCGGGGATCTCACCCGTCGCGAACTCCTCGTGCAGCCGCTCCTCGAAGTCCCGGATCGTGCGCATCGTCCGGTAAACGTCGAGCAGACCTTCCTTACTCAACTCTTTAGCGCCGGCAACTTCCGTCATGGACGCTCCTTTCCCCTAAGTTTTGTAGCAAAAGACACGATATATGGTGGTGCAATCCGTGTCAAGAACTAAATCTTCGCCCCCTCTAGCCTTCACCTACGAGAATAGAACACCGCCGTCGATCATAACGGACTGGCCGGTCATGTAGTCGGAGTCTTTCGAGGCCAGGTATGAGACGAAGCACGCCACGTCCTCCGGCGTCTCGACGCGGCCCAGGGTTATTAGTTGCGAGAACTGTTCGAGCGCTTCGCCCTTCCCCAACCCCATGTATCCGCCGAGCTGTTCGTCGATCTGCTCCCACATCGCCGTGCCGACGATGCCGGGGCAGTAGGCGTTGACCGTGATGCCGTGCTCGGCCCACTCTTGCGCGGCGGCCTGGGTGAGCCCTCGGACGGCCCACTTCGAGGCGGAGTAGTGTCCCAGCATGGCGAAGCCCTTGTGGGCGGCTATCGAGGCCGCGCCGATTATCTTGCCGCCGCCTCCCTGCTGGATCATCTGCTGGGCTGCGGCCTTGTAGCACAGGAAGACCCCGCGGAGGTTGACCGCCATTAGCCCATCGAAGTCCTCCGGCGTGACTTCGAGGAGCGGCTTCACCTGAGCTATGCCGGCGTTGGCAACCATGACGTCGAGTTGTCCGAGCTCGTCGACGACGCTCCCGACCATCCGCTCGACCTCGTCCGGCTGAGAGACGTCCGCGATGATCGTGGCCGTCCGCCGGCCCGCGGCCCGGATCTCCTCGGCCACGCCGTCGAGTTGATCGCTGTTCGCCCCAATGTCGTTGACCGCCACGTCAAGACCGTCCGCCGCCAGCCGCAGGGCTATCCCGCGCCCGATCCCTCGGGCTGCGCCCGTAACCAGGGCGACCCTGGCCGAGCCGTTTCTCTCCATTATCGGTCCCCTTTCGCTTGATTGATACTTTTCTAACATAATAGTAGGCAGCAGGAGTGATCCGCGTCAAGACAAAAATTCGGAAAATCACAAATATGATCTTGCGCCTGGATTTCGCCTCTGCTAATAGTTATGTTATATTAATTACGAGCGTTAGGGGTGCTCGGAGAAAGGAGCCAAATGGCTGAGTCGCCTGTTGGTATTGGGTCGATAGATCAGGTCGCCGTGGTCGTACGCGACCTGGATGCGTCGATGGAACGTTACGTAAACGAGTTCGGCATCGGGCCGTGGAGCGTCTACACTTTCAGCCCGGACTGGATCCAGATGACCTTCCGCGGCCAGGAGCAGGGCTATACGATGAAGCTGGCCCTTGCCCAAGTCGGAGACATGATGTACGAGCTCATCGAACCCGTCCAGGGACCGAACACCTACGAGGAGTTCCTGAACGAGCATGGCGAGGGGCTTCATCACCTCGGTTACTTCGTCGAGGACATAGACGCGGCGATAGAAGAGATGGAGAAAGCAGGCTACAAGCTCTTGCAGAGTGGCCGCGGTTTCGGGACTAACAACGATGGCGCCTACGCCTATTTCGAGACCGAAAGCGCCCTCGGCCACATAATCGAGGCCATCGAGATGCCGCCGGAGATGCCTCCGCCGGAACGGACCTACCCGGAATAGATAAAAGCCGCGACACAAAGAGGAAAGGAGCACTGTATGAAAGCAGCCGTGTTTCACGGGCCGAAGGACATAAGGCTCGAGGACGTCCCGGAGCCGGAGATCCGGACTGGAAGCGTAAAGGTGAAGGTAGACTGGTGCGGCATCTGCGGCACCGACCTGCATGAGTACCTGGTAGGTCCGATCTTTATCCCGCCTGAAGGAAGCCCGCATCCCATCACCGGCGAGACGCTGCCGCTCACCCTGGGACACGAGTTCGCGGGCGAGGTCGTCGAGGTTGGGGACGACTCGGACGGGGTGAAAGTCGGAGACCAGGTAGCCATCGAGCCGGTCTTCCGGTGCGGTGAGTGCGCGGCGTGCAAGCGGGGCACGACCAACCTCTGCGAGAAGCTCGGGTTCTACGGCCTCATGGGTGGTGGCGGCGGCATGTCGGAGTACGCGGTCGTACCCTCGTACATGCTCCACCAGATGCCGGAGGGGCTATCCACCGAACAGGGCGCTCTGGTCGAGCCCATCGCCGTCGGCCTGCGCGCCGTGCGCCGGGCCGGGTTCCAGGAAGGACAGAGCGCTATCGTGTTCGGGGGAGGGCCGATCGGGGCTGTTACCGTTCAGTGTCTGCGGGCGAGCGGGGCCGGTCAGATCATGGTCGCGGAGGTCTCCGAGGCCCGCAAGAACAAGGCTATCGAGCTCGGGGCCGACGTGGTCATAGACCCCACCGAAGAGGACGTCGCCGCGCGGGTCCGCGAGCTGACGGACGGCGAGGGAGCGGAGCATTCGTTCGACGCCGCCGGCATCCAGGAAACGATCCAGACCGCCCTCCACTCCACCCGTAAGGGCGGAAAGGTGACGATCATTTCAATCTGGGAAGGTCCCGTCCAGATCAACCCGAACGACATCGTGCTGAGCGAACTCACCGTTGCCGGCACCATCTGCTACACGCCCGAGGACTTCGCAGACACCATCGCCATGCTCAAGGACGGCAGCATAAAGACCGAGGGGATCATCACCGAGCGCATCCCCCTCTCAGATATCGTCGAGGGCGGCTTCGAGGAACTGGTAAACCACAAGGACCGCCACGTCAAAATCCTCGTCAACTCCGCTGAGTAACGACGTTCACGGAGAAGAAAGGAGAGAAATGGAGATATCGAAGGCCATGCTCGTCGAGCAGATACGCAGCCGCAGCGGCGCCGAGAAGGCGCAAGAGGCGGACAAGGAACTCCCAGACAAGGTGGACACCGAAACCGACGCCGAACTGCTCTCGAAGTACGGCATAGATCCCGGCGAGCTGCAGGAGACGTTCAAGGGGCAGTCTCCGACCGCTGGTTAGATCTCCTAACAACGAGCTACCAGAGAGCCGGTCGTAAAAGTCTACCGACCGGCTTTTGTCATCGAGTGAAACACCATCTCGGGGATTTTGTACGGTAGCGAGCTCCCACGGCCTTCTACGAAAGAGGCGAGTTGACTCTGTCCCCTAGGAGTCGGCTCGCGTTCTACAACGCCGAGGAATCGGCCGTCCACTACGCGCGCATGACCATCCGCAGCGCAGTCCTCACGGCGAGCGGCTCGTGCTCGGGGGCCATCGCGGCGCTGAGGCTCAGGGCCGTCACGGAGTAGTGGCGGGCCAGACGCTCGGAGGCGGAGACCGGATCCCCTTCCCTGCAGACCTCGAAGATCTCCCGGTGCTCCGCCATGCTCTTGTCCCACGCGCGGGACGTCTCCAGCATGAAGGCTCGCCTGTAACGCTCGGCGTGGTCGTAGAGCTCGGAGAGCGTACCCTCGAGCCTGTCGCCAGCGTGGGCCACCAGAGCGGCGTGGAAAGCGCGGTGCGGAATCTCCCACCCCTCGTAGTCCTCCACCCTCGCAAACTCATCCATGCGGACGAGACACTCCTCCAAACGAGCCAGATCCTCGCTCCCAAAACTCGGTACGGTGAGGCGTACGGTGAGGGCCTCTAGCTGTATCCGCATCGCGTACAGTTGCTCCAGATCCGATACGGAAAGTGGCTTGACCCGAACGCGGTGGTTTACCTCCGACTCGACCAGCCCTTCTCGCTCTAACAACCGGAGCGCCTCGCGCAGGGGAATCCGACTGACGCCGAGCCGCTCGGCCAGGCGCACCTGCGAGAGTACAGCCTCGGCAGGGAGCTCGCCCGAGACGATGGCCTCGCGCACCCGCTTGTGCACACGGGCAACGTTCCGTCTACCCCCGAGCTGGGTTTCCGACTCACCCCTGCCATTCTGCTGTAACAGACCCTTCTCGCTCACGGCACTACCTCCCGGCTTTCAGCTCGCCCACACCTTCCGTCTCATCTGTCATATACCCTATAAGTGTACACACTAATTTCGATATGAAAGAACAATTCTCCAGCTAGATCAGCTAAATGAACAAAAAACTGAAAAAAAGCGCTTGACGCTATAAAGATAAGTGTATACACTTTAGCGAGACAGGGAAGGGTAGCGAAAGGAGGACGACGCATGTCGGAGCGAAACGAGGCGCTGATCCGCCCCGCATTGCACCACGTCAACTTGAAGACGACGCGCCTGCGGGAGATGATCGACTGGTACGGGGTGGTGGTCGGTTCTCAGGTGACTTTCCAGTTCCCGGGAGGAGCCTGGCTCACCAACGACGAGGCGAACCACAGGATCGCCCTGCTGCACTCGCCGCGGCTCAAGGAAGACCCGGAGAAGCTCGCGCACACCGGGATGCATCACAGCGCCTTCGAATACGACTCGATAGACGGGCTGCTAGACACCTACGCGAGGCTCAAGGCCGAAGGAATCGAACCCCACGCCACGCTGGACCACGGGATGACGACTTCGTTCTACTACGCGGACCCCGACGGCAACTCCGTCGAACTGCAGTACGACAACTTCGGCGACTGGGAGAAGTCGAAGGAGTTCATGAATGCCTCCCCGGAGTTCGCGGCGGACCCCATCGGCAAGCCGGTCGATCCGGAGAAGATGATCGAGGCCCGCAAGGCCGGGGCGTCTTTGGAGGAGATCCACAAGCGCGCCTACGCGGGCGAGTGGCCCCGTCAGGGTACGACCTGCGCGTGCCGCTGTAGGCCGGAAGGAGTGCAATCAGCATGAGCAACAACAATGAATTCGCCGTGGCCGTCGTTGGCTACGGTCCCGCAGGGCAGATGGCCTCGATCCTTCTTGGAGAGATGGGCTACCGCGTTGCGGCTTTCGAGCGGTGGCCGGCTGTCTACCCGCTGCCTCGAGCTGTACACTACGATGACGAGATCGCCCGCGTCTTCCAGTTGGCCAAGGTGTCCGAAGAGGTGCGGGAGATTACGCAGCCCGTGCCGGACTTCTACGAGTGGCGCAACAAGGATGGTGAGGTCCTGCTGAGCATCGACTGGTCGGCGCAAGGTTTCTCCGGCTGGCCGGCGGCGAACTTCTTCTCGCAGCCGGCTCTCCAGAAGGTGCTGGGCGAGAAGGCCGAGTCCCTGCCGACTGTCGAGGTCAACTGGGGCTGGGAGGCCCAGGAGATCTCGCACCACGACGACCACGTCGAGCTCACTGTTCGCAAGGGACACCCCGGTACGGCGGGCGCGTGGATACCGGAGGAGGAGACGAGGACCATCCGGGCTCGCTACCTCATCGGCGCCGACGGCGCCAACAGCTTCGTGGGCGAGCGCATGGGCGCGCCGGTGACCGACCTGAGGTTCAACTTCGACTGGCTCATCCTGGACGTCATCCCGCACGAGGAGCGGACCTGGAGCCCGATGAACTGGCAGCTGTGTGATCTGGTGCGGCCGGCGACCATCGTCTCTGGCGGTCCCGGCCGGCGACGCTGGGAGTTCATGCGGCTGCCCGGAGAGAGCATCGAGGAACTCAACACCACCGAGACCGCCTGGCGGCTGCTCGAGCCGTGGGGAGAACTCCGGAGAACACCACGCTCGAACGGCACGTCGTCTACAGGTTCCAGGCCCGTTGGGCGGAGTCCTGGCGGCAAGGGAGGCTGCTGCTTGCCGGCGACGCCGCCCACCTTATGCCGCCGTTCGCTGGCCAGGGCATGTGCTCGGGTCTCAGAGACGCCGTGAACCTCTCCTGGAAGCTGGGCCTCGTCCTATCCGGGAAGGCCTCCGATGCGATCCTGAACACCTACGAGTCCGAGCGCCTCGTCAACGTCCGCCATTTCATCGACTTCTCCGTCGAGCTGGGCAGCCTCCAGTGCGTCACCGATCCGCAAGAGGCCGCCGCGCGGGACGAGCGCATGATCGCCTCGCGGGAAGACCCGTCCGAAGCGCCTCCCGTCCCCAACCCGCCGCACAGGCTCGGACCGGGTCTCCTGCACGAGGGCGACCCGCTGGTGGGCACGCTCTCGGTCCAGGGACAGGTGCGCTGCGGTGAGAGGACCGGCCTCTTCGACGATGTGGTGAGGAGCGGATGGACGGTGATCAGCCCGGTGGCCGATCCTCGAGACGTGCTCGAAGAAGAGCAGTTGGCGTTTCTGGACGACATCGGAGCGCGCCTGGCAAGGGTGGCGCCGGAAGAGGCGTCCGGCGACGGGATGGTGGTCGACCTGGAAGGTAAGTACGCCAACTGGTTCGAAGAGGCTAGCGTAGAGGCGATAGTCGTCCGTCCCGACTTCTACGTCTACGGCACCGCCCGCACGGTAGAGGAGCTCCCGCGGCTAGTCTCGTCTTTACGGTCGGCGCTCGGGCGCCCGGACGAACATCCGTCGCCTGCGGAGGCGGGGGTTTCGAGGAGACAACCGCCGTTGTACGAGGACACGCCGGAACCGTCGCGCCCTCGGGATTCGGATGCTGCAAGACCCTCGTGATTACAGAAGAGTGAGGGGTGCCGGGAGCGCCGTAGCGTCAACCGCCTTTACGGAAGGAAGAGCTTATGAGATGGTTGCGGTTCGAGCAAGAAGGCAGCGTAAAGTTGGGTAAGGTCGAGGATGGGCGGATCCAACCCGTCGCGGCCCAGAGCATGCAGGAAGTCATTAGGGGCGAGGGAACAGACCCCGCGGGGGAACCCCCGCGGGGGAACCTGTGCCGATTCAGGAGGTGCGTCCTCTGGCTCCCTTACGTCCCGGCAAGATAGTGGCCGTGGGCCAGAACTACATGGACCACATCCGCGAGCAGGGCAATGAGCCTCCGGGGGCACCGGTACTGTTCCCCAAGTTCCCCACGAACGTAATAGGACCGGAAGAAGAGATCCGCTGGCCCAAGAACCTCACCCAACAGGTCGACTACGAGGCCGAGCTCGCCGTGATAATTGGCGAGGGGGGCGCTGCCTTGAAGAGAAAGACGCCCTGGACGCGGTATTCGGCTACACCGCCGCCAACGACGTTACCGCGCGGGACCTGCAGTTCTCCGAGGGCGGGCAGTGGACCCGTGGCAAGGCCATAGACACCTTCCTACCCCTGGGACCGACCGTGGTGAGCCGAGAGGAGGTACCGGACCCGCAAGCTCTGCCGATAGTGTGCAGGGTGAACGGCAAGACGCTGCAGGACTCCAACACCAAGGAGATGGTCTTCACCGTGGCGCAGCTCGTGGCTTTCGTCTCCCAATCCGTCGCGCTGGAGCCCGGAGACGTGATCCTCACGGGCACGCCCAACGGCGTTGGCGTCTTCCGGGACCCGCAGGTCTTCCTTCAGCCGGGGGACAGGACGGACGTCGAGGTGGGAGATTTCGGGGTGCTCTCCAACCCGGTGGGAAGCTACATGTAGGCGCAAAGGGCGCATCGAAGACAAAGCGGTCTCCGCCTGGCTCACCACGAGGGACGACGCAAGGCGGCGGGTCGGAACTCTTCTGTCCTTGGACGTTCTCTCCCGGCCAGTGGTATCGGGAAACTCGTAAGGCACATGCCTTTTCGGCGCGAGTTTCACCCTGTATCACCTTCTCGATCACGCCTCTCGATGCTGAAGTGTGGAGTCGGGATGACCCGCTTAGGTCCAGCCTCCGTCTTCCACCTCCTCCGTATGCTGACCGAGTGTCGGTGGTGGGCGGCGCACCGGGAGCCGCTCGCCGTCGAGTAGCACCGGCGGACCTACCATCTTCAGGGTTCCGGTCGCCGGGTGCTCCACTTCTCTCATTATCCCGGAACCGAGGAGGTGCTCGTCCTCGAATACGTCCGCGAGCGTGTTGACCGGCCCGCACGGCACTCCGGCCGACCGGATCTCCCCGGTCCACTCATCCGCCGTCTTCTTGTGGAACGCACCCTGCAAGACCTCGACTAACTCCTCGCGGTTCGCCACGCGGTCAGGGTTGGTGGCGTAGCGTTCGTCGTTGGCGAGCTCCGGGCGGCCGATGACCCGGCACAGCGCGGCGAACTGGCTATTGTTGCCGACGGCGACCACCAGAGGCTTGTCCGAGGCGTCGAAGGTCTGGTAGGGGACGATGGAGGGATGGGCGTTGCCGATCAGGCCGGTATCGTGGCCGGAGATCAAATACTCCTGACCCCGGTTTGCGAGCCAGCTCAAGGTCGACTCGAAGAGCGGAACTTCGATGCGCGCGCCCTCGCCGGTCACGGAGCGGCGGTGCAGCGCCGCCAGGATTGCGTTCGAGGCGTACATACCGCAGAAGATGTCCGACACCGCGACGCCGACCTTCGTTGGTTCGCCGTCCGGTTGGCCGGTGATGCCCATGACGCCGCCGCGCGCCTGAACCAGGAAGTCGTAGCCGGGCCGGTCCTCGTCCGGGCCGGGTCCGAAGCCGGTTATGGAGCAGTAGATTAGGTCTGGGTTCGACGCCCGCAGGTCTTCGTAACCCAGACCGATCTTCTCGAGAGCGCCACGCCGCCAGTTCTCGATCAGTACGTCCGCGCTTGCGGCGAGCTTCTTTATCCGCCCCAGTCCTTCCGGCGTTTTTATGTCTATGCCGATGGAACGCTTGTTGCGGTTGACGGCGAGAAAATAGGCCGACTCTCCGCCCTTGAAGGGCGGTCCCCAGTGCCGGGTGTCGTCGCCGCGCTCGGGGTGCTCGACCTTCACCACGTCGGCCCCCGAGTCGGCCAGCACCATCGTCGCATATGGTCCGGCCAGTACCCGAGATAAGTCCAGTACTCTCACGCCTTCCAGCGGTAATGCCATCCTGAAACTCCCTTCCCTGCGTTTTCGCCATTCCAGTATAGCGAGCAGCGGACACTTGACGGCTGAACCCCCTGCTTCCCTGATATAGTCGGAGGCTTCTGATCCCGAGCCGAGTGAAGGGAGCGTCATGCCAGAGATGAAGGCTATACGCGTAGAGGAGTTTGGGGAGCCGGATGTAATCCAGTATGTGGACGTCGAGCGTCCCTCGCCCGCCGCCGGGGAAGCCCTGATCAAAGTAAAATCCGCCGGCATCAACTACGCTGACACCATGCGCCGCCGCGACCAGTACGTCGAGCGGCAGGAGCTTCCTTTTACCCCCGGTTCCGAGGTTGCTGGCGAGGTCTTCGAGGTGGGAGAGGGGGTGGAGGATGTCTCCGTGGGCGACCGGGTAGTTACCCTTCTGGGGACCGGCGGATACGCCGATTACGCGGTCGCCCCGTCCCGTAACCTCATCCCGATGCCGGACGGGCTGGACTTCGATCAGGCTGCGGCAATACCGCTTCAGGGGCTCACCGCCTACCACTGCATAAAGACTTCCGGCGCTCTACAGGATGGTGAGAGCGTCCTCGTCCACGCGGCGGCGGGCGGCGTCGGAACCCTCGCGGTACAGATAGCGAAGCTCCTCGGGGCCGGCAAGGTCATCGCCACCGCCAGCAGCGAGGAAAAATTGGACCTCGCGCGGTCCCTCGGCGCGGACGTTCTCATAAACTACACGCAAGATGACTGGCCGGAGCAGGTCCGCGAAGCCACGGATGGCAGGGGTGCGGACATCATCCTGGAGATGGTCGGCGGAGACTTTCTGGAGAAGAACCTCAAATGTCTGAACGTCTTCGGCCGGATGGTCGTCTTCGGGGCGGCGAGCGGGGAGTGGGGCAGCATCATCCCCGTCGTGCTGATGAAGCGTTGCCACGCTGTCGTCGGGTTCTACTTGCCGCAGATAATGCGTCGCCCGGACCTCTTCGTCCCCAGTCTGCGGGAGACGCTAGGTTGGATCTCCTCCGGCGACCTCAAGCTGACCATCGGAGGCTCCTACCCCCTGGAACAGGCCGCCGAAGCCCACGCTGACCTCGAAGGGCGCAAGACGACCGGCAAGCTCCTACTGAATCCCCAGGATTCCTAGAAAGGGCCGAAGATTTCCCCATACCACGATGCCCGGAGCAGGAGCCAACTCAGCTACCTGAAGGCCGGCGACGGCGACTATCCGGTCCTTTTGATCCACGGCAACTTCGCCGGCAAGTCCTGGTGGCGCGAACTGCTGGTGGACCCACCCCCAAACTCTCGTCTCTTTGCTCCGGATCTTCCCGGTTTTGGCAAGAGTCCCGGTGGCCGGAGTTTCGTGCCATCCATGGACCTCTACACCCGAATCCTCACGGACTTTCTCGATACCCTGGGCATCGAGCATCCCATCCTCCTCGGCCACTCCTTCGGCGCCGCGGTTGCGATCGAGCTTGCCCTCGCCGACCCCGGACGCTTCCCCGCCATGCTTCTCCTAAGCCCCGCTCCCCTGGATGGACTCCAAACCCCGCACTACCTCTACCCGGTACTTGAGAGCTATCGTTTCGACCGGTACGGGCTTCGCCAGTCTCTCCAGTACGTGATGGGTACTTACGTCCCTCCTTACCTCGACGATCTCGCAACCGAGGCCCAGATGATGCACCCTGCTAACTTCACCGGCAACGCTCGTCTCCTCTCCGACTGGAGCGTAAACGGCAGGACTCGCCGTTACACGAAACCCCTTATGGTAGCTTCAGGATATCGGGATAACCTCGTCTCCCCATCCTCGGCCCGCGTCACGGCTCGCGCCTTCCCCGACGGGAGATACGCCAACCTCGGAGATGTCGGCCACAGTCCTCAGATAGAGGCCCCGAAGAGAGTACGGTATCTGCTCGACTCCTTGCTGAAACTCACGAGCGGCGACGATCCGCGCTGAATCGCCGCTCCGAGCTGGATCTACTCGTCCGTCTCGCCATCGAAAACGGCAAATACCGCGCCCTGTGGATCGCTCACGACAGCGATCCTACCCCCACCCGGTTCCATCGGTCCGGCCAGCACCCCGCCACCCAACTCCTTCACGCGCGCCACGGCGTCGTCACATGAAGTTACGATGAAGTAGGTAATCCAGAAGGATGGCGCGTCGCCTTGCTGCCCCGTCATCGGCATAATGCCGCCGTTCATCCAGCCAGCCTGGTTCTTGATCGTCACGTAGACTGTCGCCCCGTCTTGCTCGATGGGCTCCGTAGTCCAGCCGAAAAGTTCCGAGTAGAAGGTGGCAGCGGTCTCCGGGTCGCGCGTCTGTAGCTCGTTCCAGCCCATACAACCGATGTCGTTGACCCGGCCCGCGCCGATGTGCTCCCGCGGCTGCCAGACGCAGAGCATGGTGCCGCTCGGGTCGGCGAGTACCGCCATGCGACCGGCCTCCATCACATCGAAGGGCTCCTCGAACACGTTGGCGCTCAGTTGCTTGGCCTTCGCGGTGGTCTCGTCGGCGCTCGTGACGCTGACGTAATTGTTCCAGTGTCCAGGCTGCTCATTCTGCTGGACGATCGCGGCTACCGGGTCGCCCTGAACCTGGCACATCGTGTAAACGCCGCCACCGGGGATCTCGCTGTCCTCAAACTCCCAGCCGAACAGTTCGCCGTAGAAGGCTTTGGCGCCGTCAGCGTCGCTCGTCGACAGATCAGCCCAGCAGAAAGTACCCGGCTCGTAACGCTCCCTCTTGCCCATGCGCCGCTCCTCTTTCGCCAATCGAGATCACGCACAGCAAGTCTACGGGAGGCTAATTCGTTCCCCAAGCAGCAAAAAGGCGGGGAGGTATCCCCGCCTCAAAATACTGATGTCTTAAGAGCCCTAGATCACCGAGCTTGAAGGCCCGCCTGCGACGTAGATCGTCTCGCCGCTGATGTACGAAGCGTCGTCGGAGACCAGGAACGCCACGACGTTGGCAATGTCGTCCACCCGACCGAAGCGCCTTAGCGGGATGTTCTTGGCGAACCGCTCCTTCATGTCGTCCATCGTCATCCCGACACGCTCGGCGGCCTCCTTGGTCATCTCGGTCTCGATCCAACCCGGCGCGACCGCGTTGACGTTGATGCCAAACCGTCCTAGCTCCAGCGCTAGCGTCCGCGCCAGCGCCTGAAGACCCGCCTTCGCCGCCGAGTAGTTGGCCTGCCCCTTGTTCCCCAGGGCTACGATGGAACTCGTCATCACGATCTTGCCATATTCTTGTTCGACCATATACTTCTGCGCGGCCCTGGAGCACAGGAAACTGCCCTTGAGGTGTACGTCGAGGACCTTATCCCAGTCGTCCTCGCTCATCTTGAAAGACAGGTTATCCCGCAAAAGGCCCGCGTTATTCACCAGGATGTCCACCCGGCCGAAGCGGTTCGCTATCTCCTCGAACGCCTTCTCGACCTGCTGAGAATTGGATACATCACAGGCCACCGCTATAGCCTCGGCTCCCGCCGCCTCGATAGCCTCGACGGTCTCCCGACAAGCCTCCGCGGAAAGATCCAAAACCGCGACGTTCGCCCCATCTTGAGCCAGCCGGATCGCCTCAGCCGCCCCAATACCTCGAGCAGCACCCGTTACGACCGCCACACGCCCACTGAGTCTTCCCACGATTCCACCTTCCTTGCTAGACATACTTTCCGTTCCAAGCCAAAAAGCGCCCGAACAGTTACATGACAGTTAATTGTATACGAAGTGAATATAAGTGTCTAGCACAGATATATGCAGAACGATAACATTCTCAACACGACACGAATGAAATCATAACTCACGGTGTTGGGCTGCTGGTCCTTTGGATTACATTGTTCTTAAAGGGGAGTGGCGAGAAAAACCCCTCGCCGCGGGAGCGGGAGGGGTTCTGTCGATTACGGGATTCTTATTGCATGAAGATGCCGCCGTTTACGTTGAGGGTTTGGCCGGTAATGTAGTCGCCGTCTTCCACCAGGTAGCGGACGGCGCGGGCGATCTCCTGGGGGTTTCCGATGCGTCCAAGGGGGATGCGGGCTTTGATCTTCTCCCGCACTTCATCGGGTACGGCGCTGAACATGTCCGTCTCCATGAAGCCGGGGCAGATGGCGTTCACGCAAACGTTGTAGCGGGCAAGCTCCAGGGCTGATGCTTTCGTGAAGCCGATGATCCCGGCCTTCGCCGCCGCATAGTTGGACTGTCCGAAGTTACCCGCCTGTCCCACGAAGGAGCTTATGTTGATGATCTTGCCGGACTTCTGCTCGGTGAACCCCGTCAACGCCGCCTTGACCGTGTAGTAGCAACTGTTCAAGTTCGTCTGCACGACCTTGTTCCACTCCTCGGGCGAGAGCTTCTTCATCGTCTTGTCTATCGTGATACCGGCGTTGTTCACGAGGATGTCTACCTGACCAAACTTCTCGATGGACTGCTCGATCAGACTAGCAGCCTGCTCCGAGTCCGAAACGTCAGCCTGGATCGCTACCGCGTTATCCTCTCCCAGTCCCTTGACTACTTCCGCGGCCGGTCCCTCACTGTTCGCGTAGTTGACTACGACCTTCGCGCCACCCCCTCCCAATTCCTCGGCAATGGCCCTCCCAAGACCCCTACCGGCTCCCGTCACTACGGCGACAGCTCCTTCTAAACTACTCATCCAATTCTCCTTTCCCACTGTATGGTCCCTTCCTATACCCAAGTCTAGCGGCAGGTAAAATTTAGAGCAAACTATATACAATGTGCATATATAGGCCTCTCTGCTAAACGGCTTTTCGACAAATATATGCTCGATCCACCTATATGAGGCTTAAGATTCGAGGCGCAAAGAGTTACAATGTTGAAAGATAATCCCGTTGAACACTCGACGTTGCGGTATATATATGTAAAATGCACATAGAGTATGGAAGAGAGAGCCATGAGCAAAGAGGAACGTAAGGGCGGTCTTGAGCCCCGCAGTCCGGAAGGCAAGGGGGCGGAGGCGCGGCCGAGGAACTGGCTGGTACCGGTGATCTTGCTGTCTCTAAAGGATTGGAACTCCTACGGCTACGAGCTCATGGAGCGCGCATCGGCCTTCGGATTCGAGGCGATGAACCCTGGGACGCTCTATCGGACTTTGCGGCAAATGGAGAAGGAAGGCATTGTCGAGTCCACCTGGGAGACTTCCAGGGGTGGCCCGGCACGCCGAATGTACACCATAACAGATGCCGGGAAAACTTATCTCGACTTCTGGGCCAGGTCGTTAGAGCAGTATCAGCAGACGATGGACAATTTCTTCCGGCTCTACACTGGAAAGTCGCTACGTCCGGACGAAGAGAAAAAGAAAAACGATTCGGAGTAGTGGCGGCAAGCGATTTCGCGGGAGAACCGCGAGAAAGGAGTTGGCTAATGGCTAACAGAGACAAGGCTAATAAGGCGGCGGAGCGGCTCTCGGAGACCACGCGAGACTCGTACCTGACGGTCGTGGACCACACCGTTGGGCTGCAGGAGCGGAACGTTCGCTTCGCGCAGAACATGGTGGACGGCGCAATAAAGGAGCTTCGCTATCAGGCGGAGAGCAACCGGACCATCGTAGGGGATCTCGTGGAGCGCGCCGAGAAGCAGCGCGACGCTTTCAAGACCCTCGTTGAAGAGTCGGTCGATTCGTACATGGACTTCGTGTACGCGCCCTTCAGCTACTATAAGGAAGGTCTCCAGGTAGCCCGCAAGGCCACCCGGTAGACGCTATCTTTTTTCGGTAAGTCATCTGAAGGAGTGAGCTTCGAAACTCGCTCCTTTTGTTTAGATAGGCTTCCAGTGGGTAAGCAAAATAGTTGGAAGTTCAGAGACGAAAAGGAGAACACCATGGATCAGAAGCAGCAGAAGCAGGTAAACGAGGCGGCGGAGAAGTTCGCCGAGGCAATCAAGGAGTCCTACCAGGCGGTCTCGGAGCGCGGCGTTTCAGCTCAGGAGGCGAATGCGGAGCTCACGCAGGACTTCTTTAACCGCGTGATCAACAATCTTCGGAGCCAGGCGGACAAGAACCGGGATCTGGCGCAGGACCTGATCGCGCAGCAGGAGAAGCAGCGCGAGGCTTCGCAGGCTCTCGCCCAGGAGGGTGCGAACGCTTACATGGACTTCCTCAACTCCATGTTCAGCTACTACCAGGGCAACCTGGACCGGGCGAAGAAGGACGCGAAGGACGCAAAGAAGTAGAAACCCTGCGCATTTGAATAGTTTCGCCGGAGGGTCGGGCCAATTGGTCCGGCCCTCTTGTTTTTGGTGTATTCTTTTACAAGGTAAAGCGGGAAAGGAGCAGTATGAGCTTTGGCAACGGCAACGGCAACGGCAACGGCAACGGCACGGAGATAGTCATCTCTACGCCTCTTAGGACGGCCATAGGCACCTTTGGTGGTAGCCTGAAGGATATTACGGCCACGGATCTTGGGGCGACGGTTGGCAAGGAGGTTATCTCCAGGTCCGGTATCTCCGAGGATCAGGTGGATCAGGTCATAATAGGTAACATTCTTCAAGGCGGCCAGGGAATGAACCCCGGCAGGCAGGTTGGAATAAAGAGCGGTCTTCCGGTCGAAACCCCAGGCATGACGCTGAACCGGATGTGCGGCTCGGGTCTTCAGGCCATTGTCTCCGCGGCGCAGGAGGTTGCTCTGGGCGACGCCGAGGTGGTGCTGGCCGGCGGCATCGAGAACATGGACCAGGCGCCATTCCTCTTGCCGAAGGCCCGTTACGGCTACCGCATGGGTATGCCGAGCGTCGAGATGTACGACAGCATGGTCTACGACGGCCTCTGGGACGTCTTCAACGACTACCATATGGGCGTCACGGCGGAGAACATCGCCGAGAAGTACGGTGTTAGCCGCGAGGACTCCGACGCCTATGCCGCACGCAGCCACCAGCGGGCTGCCAAAGCCACTTCCGAGGGCTACTTCGAAGATCAGGTCGTGCCGGTGGAGGTCAAGCAGAAGAAAGAGACTGTTCAGTTTACGAAGGACGAACACATCCGAGAGGGCGCGACCGCCGAGGGCCTCAGCAAGCTGAAGACCATCTTCAAGAAGGAAGGCGGCACTGTCACGGCCGCCAACGCTTCCGGCATCAATGACGGCGCTGCCCTGACTCTCGTGACCAGCGCGAAGAAGGCCGAGGAGCTGGGTCTTCCGGTAGCGGGCAGGCTCGTCTCCGCCGCCGTCGCGGGCGTTGACCCGTCGCTAATGGGTGCGGGTATGATCCCCGCCTCCCAGTTGGCGATAAAGAAGGCCGGCCTAACCGTGGAAGACCTGGACCTCGTCGAGGCCAACGAGGCTTTCTCCTCGATAGCCGTCGCTGTTGGACGCGAGCTTGGCGTACCGGAGGAGAAGCTAAACCCGATGGGCGGCGCGATCGCTCTCGGACATCCCATTGGTGCGACTGGCGCGGTGCTTACGGTCAAGATCCTGCACGAACTCGCCCGCACCGGAGGCCGCTACGGACTCGTCACGCTCTGCATCGGCGGCGGCATGGGCATCGCGGCGATCCTCGAACGCGTGTAAGTTTTAGTTAGAAGGTTACGCAAGAAGAGGGGCGGGCCGAAATGGCCCGCCCCTCTAGCTTTCTCTAAGGCGACCAGTTTACGCTAACCGAGCCGGACTGGGCGTTGGTCTCAGACTGTTTGACGACCTCGCCGTCGTAGACGATCTCGACCCCGAGGGTCCCCTTGCTGTCATCCATGAAGTCTCTGGAGAAGGATGCGTGGACGGAGTCGAAATCCATGGCGCCTGACTTGAACTGTACGTCGTACTCTTTGGGGACCGTGTCCTCCACGCTGCGCGAACCTTCAAGCGACCCGATGTCTCCCGTGAACTTCAGACCCTTCGTTCCGGTTACCCTGACCACCGCAGTCTCCGTGCCAGACTCTTTCTGAGCAGTAGGTTGTCCGGACGATGGTTTGTCACCCTGCGATATGGGGTGATCCGGCTGTGACACTTGCTGGCCGGCAGAGTTAGTTCCTATAGCGATGCCTATGAGAAGCGCCGCGACGAGAAATATCGCCAGGACCATGAACCCGCCGCATCCTATCGCGACCTTCTGCCAGGTTCGCAGTCCTCCTGCGCTTCTGTCCGGCGGGGCAAAGTTCGGCTCCGTCATTTGTCCCCTCCGTTGACATTCTCTTAGCGGCTTCTTTACTACGGGCAGTCTACTGTAACCAGAATGCTACATAAAGGTTTGGAGACCTAGCCTGGATCTCAGGCGGCCTCATCGGGATAGAGTTTTATTTCGACGTGTTCGACGCCATCTTCCCATCGTTGGCGCTCGGGGAGATCGAGGCTGCGGAGCAGGTGCAGCATCCCGGTATTCTCGTGCATGACCAGGGCATGGAAACGTTTGATGTCACGCTCGCGGGCGGCTTCTATGAGACTCCGAGTCATGCCAAGGCCCAGACCGCGGCCCTGAAAGCGGTCTTCTATGAGGGCCGCGTATTCGGCCGAGTCGGCCCTGCCTTCGCGCTCGTAGCGGACCACGCCCACTATCTCTTCCGGCTGCTCAGGATCGAGGGCCACCAGAGCGTACCTGTTCCTACCATCCACCTCGGCGAAGCGTCGGGCCTGCTCGTCGGATAGCTCCTTCATCGGGCCAAAGTAGCGCAAGTAGATCGAACGCTTACTCGACCGCCCAACGAGACGCTGGAGTGCCGCCGCGTCCCCGGCCCGAATCTCACGCACCGGCACACACGTGCCATCCCTTAAAGTCAGGATTTCGTGTCCGTCTATCACAGACATCTCAAACCCGCACTGTGAGGCTGCTTGTATATATATGCTTATTGCACATAATAGCTATTCTATCTTGTTAGAGTGAGATCACAAAGCGTCGATGTGAGAGACTGCACCGATAGCTTGCATTTTATTGTATATGTTACTAAATATCTCTGGGATTTTCCAATCCCCGGCGTATGAGTTGGAGGACCTGGTCCTGGGTGACTTCCAGGTATTCGGCGAGTTGTTCGGGACCCAGGCGGCCGGACATGGCCTGCTTGATGGTCTCGCGGGTGGTTTCGAGCGTCTTCAGGGCGTGACGGTGGTCTTGTTCTAGGGAACCGGTCCAGGTCTCGTGCGCCTCTTGGAGGGCTTCGCCGAAGGTCTTGCCTTCGAGGGCGAGCGCGGCTAGTTCCGCGGCTTTGTAGGTCGGCGTGGCGAGGCGCCGTTCGGTGGGGGAGACGAGGCCGACGGTAGTGTTGAGGCTGATGGTATAGCGGAGGAGGTTGGCTATGCTACGAGCCTCTGCCTGGGAGATCCGGAGCTCCACATTGGGTGTTTTTTCTACCCTTTCCTCCACTACTTCTCCTCTTTCCGTGAACCTTGAGCAGATTTTAGACGTTATCTGCGCGGGATTCCATACCAATGGAAGGCTGAGATCGGGTAGACTTGTTCCATGAGTGGGGTGATGGGTATGAGAACCAGGGGTAGGGGACGGTCCCAGTCAGAGGCTCCGAGAGCCGTGTGGTTTGGCGTTTTCGCGGCGGTGTCAGGGGCCGTCCTGATAAGCATTGGGGCGCTGTGGCTGGTCTTCTCTACTGGCACCGCCGTGGGAGCCGATGGCGGGTTAGTAGGTGCGCTTATACGGATCGCAGGGCCTGCTGGCGTCGCGCTTACTACGGCGAGCATGTTCGGAATGTACGCCTTGCTAGTGGCCGTAAGAGAGCCTGCGGCGATTCTAGTGGGAATGTTCGGCGCGCTTATCACCGTGTTATCGCTCATCGCCCTGATCTGGATAGTCACGCACCAGCCGCCGCTCGCGTCTTCCTCGGCGGGTATTGAATCTTCGAGGCTACTGGCCGTCTCTTCTCTGATGGTCTCCTGGATAAGGCCCATCGGGATCCTGGCCTTCGGCCTGGCTGCGGTGCTGGCGGATCTGAGAGGCCCCTGGGAGCACGTATTGTTCACGCTCGGCGTGCTGGAGACTCCTTTGCCCGCCCTTTTACTGCTCTACCTGACCGGACCAACCGTTACTGCGGGGTGGCCCGTTCTCGTGTTCGGCCTGCCGGGAGTGCAGCCGGGTCTGGTGGGCGCTTTTTTCTGGCTGATCCTCGGCTATGCACTGTTTATCTCCGGCCAGGACTTAAAGAGGCGCCGCCGCCGTCGCCGGAGCGGATACAGAGGGTAACGGCTACTCGGCTTGCTCTTCGGCTCTTTGAGCCCGGCCATCCTTCTCCGGTTCGGGGTTTGTCGGAGGACGGTAGGAGAAGGCGCGGTGGCCGGTAATGACCTGGCCCACGATGAGGGTGTTCACGTCGTTCGTACCCTCGTAGGTGTAGACGCCCTCGATGTCCGCCATGTGCTCCATGACCCGGTAGTCGAGCAGGATGCCGTTGCCACCCAAAACGTCGCGGGCGAGCGCGGCTATGGTCCGAGCCTTCGCGACGTTGTTCATCTTGAACATCGAGACGGTCGCGGGGTCCAGGTCTCCGGTATCCTTTACGCGGCCCATGTGTATGGAAAGTAGCTGGCTGAGAGAGATCTCATTGACCATCTGCACGAGCTTCTGCTGCACGAGCTGGAACGATGCTATCGGGGATCCAAACTGCGTCCGCTCTTTCGCATAAGAGAGCGCCGTCTCGTAGCAGTCCGCCGCCTGGCCGAGCCCGTCCCATCCTACGCCGTAACGCGAGTGGGTCAGAATGGTGAGCGTCGAACCGAGGCCGTTGGCCTTAGGGAGACGAGCGTCCTTCGGGACGTGACAGTCTTTCATGGTGATGTGCGTCTGCCAGACGGCGCGCTGGGAAGCCTTCCTCGGAAGTATCTCGGTCTGGAAGCCAGGGTTGTCACCCTCTATGAGGAAGCAGGAGAGCTTGCCGTCTTCCATCCTGGCCCAGATGATCGCTACGTCCGCGAAGGAGGCGTTGCCGATCCACTTTTTCTCTCCGTTCAGCACGTAACCGCCATCCTTCTCGACGGCTGTGGTGGCGAGCGAGCCGGGGTCGGAGCCGGCGTCCGGCTCGGTGAGCCCGAAGCAGCCGATTTTCTCGCACTTCGCCATCCCCGGCAGCCACTGCTGCTTTTGCTCCTCGCTTCCCAGCTCGTGGATAGCCGCCATCGCCAGACCGCTCTGGACGTGCAGGAAGGTCGAAAGGCTTCCGGAGCCATGCGCTATCTCCGCTATCGCCAGCCCGTAGGCGACGTTGTTCCACCCGGCGCAGCCATACTCCCCGGAGTACACGCCGCCCATAACGCCCAACTCCCCGAGCCCTGGCAAGAGTTCGAACGGGAACTCGCCTCTATCCCAGTGATCCGCGGCTACCGGAATGACCTCCCGGTCCACGAACTCGCGCACCGTGTCCCGGACCTGCTTCTCCTCGTCCGAGAGCAAGCGGTTCGCATCGATGAAATCAACGGGCCGCGTTCCACGCCGGATAGTTTCGGATGTAATAGTGATTTCGGGCTCCTCTCGCTCGGCTCCTCGGACGCCGCGCGGCGTCCCCTTTCCCCGGCAAGCATAAGTTCTTGCAAAGCCGCCGTCAATCCTCCGGTGATTGCGTTCACCTGCCCGGCTTGCGTTCGGGAATTCCTCCCATACAATATACGAGTGTTATACATGCGTATCGCATATAAGTGCGTATACCATTTAACTATCATGCGAAAGCCGTGGTTTCGAGGGTTGCGGTTTCACGATCAGGATTCCGGGACAATCCCATTGGGGGCTGAATTTTTGGTTCGATCCCGGATATTTCCCAGGGAATTCCCTCTGGGGAACTAGATGAGAGTCGAGGTGAACAGCTCATGCCAGTGATGATCACCGAAGATACCAGCATAGATTACGATATCCAGGGTTCAGGGCCGCCATTGATCTTGATAAACGGCCTCGGTTTCGGCCGCTGGGCATGGTTCAAGCAGCTTCCGGCCCTCTCACGCCACTTCCGCACCATAACCTTCGATATCCGGGGCGAGGTGGACTTGAAGGATGGCGTATCCACTCTCGTGGATGAGGTGGTGGCGCTCCTGGACCACCTGCGCGTTAGAAAGGCTCACGTCCTCGGCACCTCGCTCGGCGGATTCGTGGCGCAGGAGCTGGCGCTGAAGAGACCTGACCTGGTGGACCGGCTGATCCTCGTGTGCACGAGCTACGGTGGCCGGGGGCCGGAGACGATGTCGCCGCAGGCTCTGGCTACGATGCTCGGCTTCGGCTCCTTTAGCCCGGAGGGCGCGGTACGCCAGGGCCTGGAGGCGGCCACCTCCGACGCCTATCGGGCCGAAAAACCCGAGGAGTTCGACCACATCCTGCACGCCCGGCTCGCGGACTCGCTGCCGCTCGTCGCCTACTCCCGACAGGCCATGGCCGGGGCGCGATTCGACGTCTCCAGCGAGATCGAGAGCATCTTCGCGCCGACCCTCGTCATCCACGGCAGCGAGGACCGTTACGTGCCGCTGGCGAACGCGGCTGCCCTGGCCGAGGCTCTCCCCAAGGCCGAGCTAAAGGTTCTCGAAGACGCGGGCCACCTGGTCTTCATCGAGCAGTCCGCCAAAGTCAACCGGAAAGTCATCTCTTTCCTGAAAGCCGGAGAAAAGCCGAAGAAACGTGGCTCAAAAGATCGCAGGGCATCCGCGGGTCGCGCTCGGAAGAAGGTGAAAGGCCCTGTAAAGGTCGGGGCTCGGCTCGGTGGAGCGTTGCGGAGGGCAATCTCATGGATCGAGAAAATGTGGGGACAAGTCTTCTAGTTTCCGTGATCAAAGAGGACCGAATGTAGTGCGTATCGACGTGTCGCAGAAGTAGCCGACGGGTACACTGTAAAGCGGGACACATAAATAGATCGATCCTGTATAGAGCCAAAAAGAGAAGGAGTATAGCGTGAGCGAGAGTAAAACAGGCAACGGCGGGCCTCAGAGTCTGGACACGAGCCCGATGGCCCCATTCGAGATGTGGTCGGAGTGGATGCGGGCGAACATGGGCGCGATGAGCGCGACGCCGGGCGCAAGCGTTCCCTGGCTCATGTCGCCGGGTGTCTCGACCGGTGAGGAGACGAGCCATTTGCCTCATGGGGCCATAGCCAACGACCCGCTGCTCTCGGCGATGGAGAAATTGTGGGACGCCAACCCGATGCAGAATGTACTCCCGATCAACTGGATGGAGATCACTAAATCCCTCCAGACTCTCTGGGCGCGAGAGATGACCGACCCGCAACGCGCCATTGAGCGCGCCACAGACTTCAACGCCCAGGTGTGGGGCGCGACGATGGAGGCCTGGCGCGACTCCGCGAGCCGTTTCTGGGGCCTGCCGACCGAGGAAAAAAAGGAGGAAGATAGGCCGGACAAGCGCTTCTCCGCCCCCGAGTGGGAGTCGAATCCCTTCTACCAGACGCTCAAGGAGTCGTACCTGCTCGCCTCCGAGTTCTTGTTGAAAGAAGCCGAGGAGACCGATGGTGACGATACGAACGAGCAGCGCCGGCTGAAGTTCCATCTCCAGCAGTTCGTGGACGCGATGGCGCCGGTGAACTACCTGCTTACGAACCCCGCGGCCCTCAAGCGAGCCGCCGAGACAGGCGGCGCCAGCATCGCCGAAGGGACCCGCAACCTCCTTGCGGACTTGCAGGAGGGGCGAATGAGCATGACCGACGCCACGGCGTTCCAGCCGGGCGAGAACCTGGCGATAACGCCGGGTAAGGTCGTCTACCGCAACGAACTCATAGAGCTAATACAGTACGAGCCGCAGACCGAGAAGGTCTACGAGACGCCAATAGTGTTCTTCCCGCCCTGGATAAACAGGTACTACATCCTCGATCTGACGCCGAAGAACAGCATGGTCAACTACCTCGTGAACGAGGGTTACACCGTCTTCATGACCTCCTGGAAGAATCCGGACGCCTCTATGGAGTCCACAACGTTCGAGGACTACATGACCAAGGGACCGCTCGCGGCGGTCGAGGCCGTGAAGGATATAACAGGGTCCGACAAGGTCAACCCGGTCGGGTACTGCGTTGGGGGGACGCTGCTGGCGACCGCGATCGCCTGGCTCGCCGCCGGCGGCGACGAAAATCCCTTCCACGCCCCGACGTTTATGGTCTCGCTCCAGGACTTCACAGACGTTGGAGACACGGCTGTGTTCATGGACGAGCCGCAGGTGGAGTTCATGGAGCAGCAGATGATGGAGCGTGGTTACCTGGACAACCGCAAGATGGCGAACATGTTCAACCTGCTGCGGTCGAACGACCTGATCTGGTCGAACGTCGTCAACAACTACCTCCTGGGCCAGAAGCCGCCGGCCTTCGACCTGCTCTACTGGAACGCTGACGGCACGCGCATGGCTAGAGACGCTCACAGCTTCTACATCCGCAACACCTACCTGGAGAACAACCTCATCAAGCCGGGCAAGGTGAAGATCCTGGATCGTCCCATAGACCTTGGCAAGATCGAGGGCGATATCTACGCCGTAGGCGCGGAGAAGGACCACATCGTACCCTGGTACTCGGCCTGGAAAGTCGGACAGATAACCAACGCCACGACCCGTTTCGCGCTCGCCAACAGCGGCCACATTGCCGGAATGATCAACCCTCCAAGCAAGGGTAAGGGCAAGCACTGGGTAAACGAGGAGGGCGACGCCGGCTCCGCCACGACCGCCGAGGAGTGGCGCGCCAACGCTACCGAGCACGAGGGCTCCTGGTGGGAGGATTGGACCAACTGGCTCGAACCCCGCTCCGGCAAGAAAGTAGACCCACCCAAGATGGGCAGCAAGAACTACGAACCGATAGAGGACGCTCCCGGAACATACGTCAAAGAGAAGTAATCTCAAACAACGGGCTGTTTCCACAAGCGCAAGGGCTGGCTATAGCCAGCCCTTGCGCTCCGCCAGACGTGCCGCTTCGACGCGGTTACGCGCCTCCAGCTTTTTGATAGCGGTGGAGAGGTAGTTTCGCACGGTGCCTTCGGAGAGGTAGAGTGTGCGGGCGACGTCCCCTATCGTCGCTCCGTTCGCCGACGCAGTTAGCACCTCGCGCTCCCGGTCCGTGAGCGGGTTGTTGCCCTCGCTCAGGGTGGCGGCGGCCAGGTTTGGATCCACCACCCGTTCGCCGTTCATGGTCCGGCGGATGGCCGCCGCGAGCTCGGATGCTGGTGCGTCCTTGAGCAGGAAGCCGGCGACGCCGCTCTCCATCGCGCGCCGGAGGTACCCGGCGCGTCCGAGGGTGGTCAGCATGATCACACGGCAAGAAGGCAGATTGTCCCGCAGCATCGCCGCCACGGAGAGCCCGTCACCACCTGGCATTTCGATGTCCAGGAGGGCCACGTCCGGGCGGGAGTCCAGGGCGGCCGGCACCACCTCGTCCCCGCGCGAGACTTCGGCGACGATCTCTACGTCCGCCTCTAGGGTGAGCAGGGCCGCCAGGGCCCCACGCACCATTGCCTGATCTTCCGCCAGCAGCACGCGCACGGTCATCGCCGCTTGCCCCTGCGGATGTCGCCGGTCTCAGGTAGCGGCTTGCCGATAGGGATCACGCTATCCCCTAGCGGCAGGCTGACGCTCAGACGGAAACCTCCCTCGGGTAGTGGTCCAGCCTGCAACTCACCGCCGCCGGCGAAGCTGGCTACGCGTTCGGCGAGGCCGGAGAGCCCGCTGCCGTTGATACGGGCAGTGTCCTCCTCCGGAGGAGCACCGCGCCCGTCGTCTGTTATCTCGGCGTGGGCCTGTTCGTCGTCGCACGACAGCCGGATCTCGCATCGGCCGGCGCGGCTGTGGCGGATGACGTTCGTCACCCCCTCGCGCACGGCCCAGGCCAGAACGGTGTCCATCGCATTCGGGAGGGGGCTGGCCTCGTTCTCGATCCGGCAGACGATGCCTGCTGCTTCCAGCATCTCGCGCGCACCGTAGAGCTCTTCGTCGAGGGTGGGTCGCCGGTAGCCGGAGACGGCCTCACGCACCTCGCGCAGGGACCTTCGCGCCACGCCTTCGATGTCCCGGATCTCCGACCGGGCCTTCTCCGGAGCATCGGGCAGGAGCCGCCCGGCCAGCTCGCTCTTTAGCGTGATGAGAGAGAGGCTGTGGCCCAGGAGATCGTGCAGGTCGCGTGCGAAGCGCAGCCGTTCTTCGCTGACGGCCAGGCGGGCGAGCTCTTCCCTCGCGGCCCGCAACTCCGCGACGGCGGCGACCTGGCGGACGAAAGCGGTCGCCCAGAGGCCGATGGCCACCGTCGGGAACACGAGCCACGCCATGCCCGACGTGATCCCGAGCGCCAACGTCAAGACCGCGAGACCCGCGATCGTCGCGTACGCGTCCCTGGTCAGTAGCATGATCCCGGCGGCGACGTTGACGTGGAAGAAGAGCACGCGCCACTCGCTGCCCAGGATGAGGTTGAGCGCGACCGCCAGTACCGCGAGGAACGCTATGGCCATCCGGCGCTTGCGTACCTCCGAGGGCTCCGCGGATGCAGACCAGAGCGGTTCTTGCATCCACATCAGCCACAGGAAGACGCCGGCGAAGAGCGCCGCCCCACCCAGGGCGAAGAGAACTCGCGCGGGCGTGGGGTTCGACGTAAGGACGGCCCGGATCGGGTAGATGAGGAAGACCAACCCCAGCAGCGGACCGAACAACCGACCGCCGCGAGGGAAACGGGAGACCCACTGCCCTCCCGGAAGGTTACTAACCGGGACCGACGTCTCGCCACTTATTCTCTCATTCACGAGATCTCAAACCTCCCGAGGGGGCCCCTGGCCATATCCGTGCCGTGGGAAGCTCCGGCTTCTACCGCGATTGTATTACTATCGTGTGCCGGAAGATGGTTGGGCCGCGCCCGAAAGGCCTCATCTCGTACACTTCCGATCCCTTCATTCCACCCGCCCGCGCCGTGAGGTCCGATCTGTGCCAGGGAGGGCGGCCCTTCCGGGGGGCGTCAGCAGCAGCGCCAAAACCGCCGCGAGCGCCACCAGAATCACGCGGTGGTAGATGGTGTTCAGGTCGGTGCTCGGGCCGGCCCCGACCGCCAGCGCGGCCATGCCGAGCAGGACGCCTCCAAGCGCGAAGGCGTGGGCTGCGAAGGCAGCCGTCCAGGCCCAACTCTTTAATTCGAGCATGGCGAAGGCGCCGACCGCCAGCGCCAGAGCGCAGAGACCTTCGACGATCGTCGCCGGAAGTATCCGGGGTTCGGCGAGGACCGCGAACCCTACCGGGATCCGCACGCCAAGGTGCAACAGCGCCCCGGACAAAAAGGTAGCAGCGTAGAGGGCGGATAGAATACCGACCGTCGTTGCCACGCCGGTCCTGCGATGGATGGTGGGCTCGATCATGATCACTCCTCTCTGTTCGTGTGGTGCTAGAGGCCTGCGACGGCGGGGATCACTTCGCTGCCGATGACCTCTAGAGGTGAGATCCGGTCGACGCCTGCCACGACGCCGATCACGGTCTCGACCCCCATCCCGGCGAGCCAGCGCAACCCTCCGATGAGCTCGTCCACCTTCGAGCCGTCCTCGCCGACGTCGAAGCCGAACATGCAGGTCTTCTCGATCTCGTCGTAGTCCCGTCCCTCTGCCTCGCAATAGTTGCTAAGGATTTCCAGTTTCTTCGGGATATCAGGTCCGGGACGCAGGTTGCAGGCGTCGGCGTAGCGGGCCACGAGCGGCAACGTCTTCTTCTCGCCGCCGCCGGCTATGAGGATCGGCGGATGCGGCCGGCTCAGGCTCTGCGGAAGGTTGAGTGGCCGCTCCAGCCGGTAATGTTTGCCCTCGAACGGATGCTCGTCGCCCTGCTCATTGCTCCACATCCGCAGGGCTATCTGAAGGGTCTCATCCAGCATCTCGTAGCGTTCTTTGAGCGTAGGGAACGGGATGCCGAGCCCTCGCGCCTCCTCCTCATAGTGGCCTGAGCCGACACCGAACCAGGCCCGCCCGCCGGAGAGCACGTCCAGGGTGGTGACGGCCTTTACGAGAACGCCTGGATACCGGAAGTGTACGCCGCTGACCATCGGCATGAGCGAGATGCGGCTCGTGCCCGCCGCGAGAAATCCTAGCGTCGTGTAGCATTCCGGTTCGTCTGCCTCCGGACCGCCCATGATCGGGTGCAACCAGAGGTGATCCGCCATCCCGATGCGGTCGAAGCCTGCCTCTTCGGCGGTCTGGGCGATGCTTGCGAGCGTCTCGCCGAACCGCTCCGGTCCTCCGGTCCAGTCGAAGCTGTTGAGTATCAGCCCGAGCTTCATAGATCCATCCTTCCGTGCCCTCCGCAGGCACCCTCGCGTCGCCTGAGGACGTCCATAGCTATTCTTCAAGCCACTCGGTGATCATGCGTCCTCTGGTATGGATGTCGATATGCCGGGCCCGTCCGGCCCCTAAGTTGACGTACTTGTGGGGCACGCCTGCCGGCACGACCAGGATCTGGCCGCTCGCCGCCTCGACGATGGCGTTCTCTACCGTGAAGGTGACTTCGTCTTCCTGGATCACGAAGAGCTTCATAGGGATGGGTGTGCAGCCCCGGCCCACCCCCCTGGGCCGAGTCTATAAGGAAGAACGAGACGTTTCCGTCGCCGTGCAGGTAACCCTCGAACCTGTGCGCGGTCTTATTGTGCGGAAGCTCGTCCTTTTCGACGATATGGGCCACAGTCTCCTCCCGTATTTCCGGCGTACTCATTCTCCCGGCTCATTCGAGTCCTGTGCCTGGCGCCCGAAGGGGGGAGCGGCGATGGGGCTCAGGTGCAGACCGAGCAGCAGCCAGCGTCCCTGCTCCTCCACGAAGACCAACGTTGCGCGGAACTGGTCCTGGATTTCGTGCCGAACGTCCCCGTCTTCGTATCTTGCGTTCGCCGTCTCGCGGCCGAGCATCACCGCAGCGCCTCCGTGGACGCGCACCCGCACCTCGTCCCACTCGAAGGACTCGTACGTGAGGCTCCCGGAGTCGTGCCTGGAGAGCCACTGCTCTTTGGTCAGCATGAAGCCGCGCGGTCCGACCGCGATAAAATCGTCGGCCAGGATGCGTTCTAGGAAGGCGGTGTCGCCGCGCAGTTCGGCGGCGGCCCAATCCCCTCCGAGCTTCTCGATTTGTCCGATCTGGTCTTGCATCGCACCTCCTCTGACGCTTCTTATTGAGGAGTGTATGGATGCGTCGTGGTGTCCGGTAGTGAAGAGAGTCATGAATTCTACATGACGGATGTCATACAACGAATCGCGGAAGGCCAGACAACGCAGAGGGGACGACCTTTGAGGCCGGCCCCTCTGGGATGCTAGATGTTGCGGGCGTTACGCGCCGGAGCGTTCGGAGAGCCAGCCGCCGATCTTGGGCCAGAGACCCTTCTTGGCGCCGCGGCCGGTCATGAGGCCGACGTGGCCGGCGTCGAGGACGAAGAACTCCTTGTCTTCGCTCCCGACGAGGTTCATGGTCGCCTCGGCCTGCGGGAGGGCGCAGATGTGGTCTTTCTTGCCGGCTATGTTGAGGAGCGGGACCTTTATGTTGGAGAGGTCCACGCGGCGACCCCGCAGGGTGATCTCGCCCTTCGAGAGCCTGTTCTGCTGGTAGAACTCGGAGATCCACTGCTTGAATGTCGCGCCGGGGAACGGCGGACCGTCGTTGACCCACTTGTTCATGGCAAGCCAGGTCTCCATGGGCTTCTCCTCGAAGATGCGCTCCCACATGTTGACGTAGGTGCCGACGTAGTTGGTGACAGGCTTTAGCATCCGGTTGCCGGTGTCGATGAGGTCGCCGGGGATGTTGCCGAAGGCGTCGGCGAGCAGGCCAGGGTCCATATACTTCTTGCTGGTGAAGAGACTGTAGAGGCCCATCTCACCCTCGGGGAAGTCTATGGGGGCCGTCAGCAGGACGAGGTTCTTGAGGTGCTCCGGGTGGAGCGAGGCGTACATGGCGCTCATGGTGCCGCCCATGCAGTAGCCGAGCAGGGTGAACTCGTCGGAGCCGGAGTGCCTCAACACCTTCTTCACGGCGCGCGGGATGTAGTCGAGGACGTAGTTCTCGAAGTCGAGGTCCTTGTCCTCATCGCCTGGCACGCCCCAGTCGAGCATGTATACGTCGAAGCCCTCGTCGCAGAGGTACTCGATAAAGCTGTTGCCCGGCATGAGGTCCAGTATGTAGGGCCGGTTGATGAGGGCGTAGACCATCAAGATGGGGACCGGATGCTTCTTTTCGGTGTCGGGGACGTAGTGGTAGAGCTTGGCTTTGTTCTTGGTCCAGATCGTCTCTTTGGGCGTCTGGCCGGTGTCGGCCTGGGCTCCCTCGACGACGATCTTCATCCCCTTGCTGTACTTGTCGAAGAAGTTCTCGACGTCGGAAGGTACGACGCCCTCGTGCGTGGTAGGCGCTTCGCCGTAGTTGGCTGTCTCCGTCATCTAGCTATCTCCCTTCTTCCTCACGTCATCTACCGTGACCTGGCCGTCCGTCCCAGTGCCGTTGACCGTTGCCAGGTCCACGTCCATCTCCCGCGCCTTGCGCCGGGCGGCGTCCGTGGCCTCTACCTCGAGGGTGGCGGAACCATTGCTTGCGGCGCTCGCCGGAGTCTCCGGCTGGACCTCCGGCGAGGCATTGCTGTTTTGGGCGATGGTCTCGAATGCCGCGAGTAGACGATCCAGCTTATTCTCGACGCTGTCGAGGCGGCCTTCAAGCGCCTGTACGGATTCGGCACTGGCCGTCTCCGGGGCTTCGATGGCAGCGGCGGCCGCGCCCGCGTCGCCGAGGTCTTCGAGCATCTCCTCGATATTGTCCACTTTATCTTCGAGGTTTACGACCAGTTCGGCGACCCGCGTTATGTCCGAGCGGACGGGGATCTGAAGGTTCTTCAAGTACTCTTCGGAGTTGCGCTTGTAGACTTTGTAGAAGCTGGCGTAGTTCTGAAGGAACTGGCTCGAGGGCTCCAGGAACTCTTCGCGCTCGATAACGTCCCCAACGAAGTCCGAGAACGGACCGTTCGTCGCGTTGTACCACTGGGTAGCAAACTGCAGCGGATCTGCCGGCGGCCCGTCAGCGGCCATCAGGTTGGTCCGCGCTTCTTCCAGCATCTGCATCCAACGCGGCGCGATGTCCACCATATTCTGTCCGAGCTCGGCGCTCTTGCGCCACGATTCGGCCGTAACCTCGAACCACCGCTGCCAAAGGTCCTGGCTGTTGCCCGCGCCTCTGTTGGCCGTTCCCGAAGCCAGTCCGCTCATCTGCTCCTGCATCTGGCGCAGGCCATTGAACCACTGCCGGTAGAGACCGTATGGGTCCATGCTGCTCTCCTGAGACCCGCGCATCATATCCGACCACATCTTCGTTCCAGTCTCATACCACTGACTCCAGAGCGCCGTGGGGTCCATGCCCGTCTCAAACCGTTTTTGTTCCAACAAAACCTAAAACCTCCTCTTCTCGCGCCAGAAGACGACCTCGCTAGTCTTGAGCGCCTTAACCGGCATTTCGCGTATCTGATTATACTAACGATAAAAAGATATGTGTGCTTGGCACATACTAATCTAAATATACTAGGCCAACCCTGGCCGAGCCTGGTAGGTGAGGAGAGCAATCTCCTCACCTGGAAGCAGGATTTAGCGGGAGGGCGCTTCTTCCCTAAGCTCGCGGCGGAGGAACTTGCCGGTGGCGGTCTTAGGCAACTCGTCCATGAACTCGATCTGGCGCGGGTACTTGTACGCGGCCATCTGCTCCTTGCAGTATTGGACCAGGTCTTCTTCGGAGACTTTCTCGCCTTCCTTGAGCGCGACGAACGCCTTGACGGACTCGCCCCGGTACTCGTCCGGAATGCCGACGACGGCGGCTTCCTTGACCGCCGGATGAGTGTAGAGGACGTCTTCGACCTCGCGCGGCCAGACCTTGTAGCCTCCGGCGTTGATCATGTCTTTCTTCCGATCCACGATGTAGAACCAACCCTCTTCGTCCATGATCGCCACGTCTCCGGTAAGGAAGTAGCCATCGTGGAACGCTTTCTCCGTCTCCTCGGGCTTGTTCCAATACTCTTTGAAGATCATGGGTCCTTTAGCTGCAAACTCTCCGGACTCACCGATGGGTACCTCCTCGGCCGGGTCTTCGAGGTTCACGAGCCGGGCCTCGCAGTTCGGGACGGGCACGCCTATGGAGAGCGCGCCGCTCCCTTCGTCCACCGGGGCTCGGGAGCCCATGGGCGTGGCGTGGGTCGGGGAGTTGCTCTCGGTCAGGCCGTAGATGTTGTGGATGTAGACGCCGAACTTTTTCTCGAACTGATCCGTTATGCTCGGCGCTATCGGCGCGCCGCCGCTGTAGCACTTCTCCAGTGAGGAGAGGTCCCGGCTCTCGGAGCCCGGAGCGTTCATCATGGAGATGAAGGCCGTTATCGCGCCGACCGTAAAAGTCGGACGCCACTGCTCGATCATGCGTAGCCCCTCCGCCGGATCGAAGCGGTGGAACAGCACCAGTGGCACCCCTGCGAGCCCGGCGAGCGCCCCGTGGCCCACGAGACCCGTAATGTGGAAGAGCGGCGCCACCCCGAAGATAGAGTCATCGTCATCGATCTGCATCCAGGTCCGGTAGACTTCGGCGTTGAACGCGATGCTGCGGTGCAACTCCACCGCGCCCTTGGGCTTGCCGGTAGTACCCGAGGTGTAGACGAAACAGGCAACGTCGTCCGGCGTCACCGACACTCGCACCTCGGAATCTTCCGTGACGCTTTCGATGGCCTCCATGAGGTCCGTGGTCTCGTCGAAGTGGAGCTTCTCAGCGCCTTTCAGGTTCGAGATTTCGTCCGCGGCGCCTGATCTTACGAAGTCTAGCTCGCTCGTGGTGACGACCTGCTCTACCTGGGTGTTCGATACGACTTCTTTCGCCACGTCGTGGTAGAGGCTTTCGAGACAGACGAGTACCTTCGCCCCGGAGTCGTTCAGGTGGTAGTCGAGCTCGCGGGCCTTGAGCATCGGGTTGAGCGGCACGACGATTGCGCCGCGCTTCCAGGCGGCGTACTGGGCGATCAAGAACTGCGGGTTGTTCTGCATGTAGACGGCGACTCGGTCTCCTTTTTCAACGCCCCAGTCAGCGAGCCTTGCGGCGAAACGGAACGCCATGCGGTCGAGTTCCGCGAAGGAGATAGTCTCGTCGAAGTAGCGGATGGCGTCCTGGTCTGGGCGCCGGGCGGCGGAGTCTTCGAAGAGGTCTATCATGCTCTTCTCCGGCTCCGGCAACTCTTTCGGCACGTAGCCAGCGTATCTTTCGAGCCACGGCTTGCTCTCGTATGGTGACGGCGACACGACGAGTACCTCCTCTTTCAAGCGGCCGGCTCAGTCCGGCTATTTCCCACCTGCGTCAATTGTACCCGCACCTGTGTTTTCGAGCCGTCGCGCCGGGTTGCGGCTGGTTCGATACTGGCATATATTGGCGCAGGCGATAGTGAATCCTGGAGTGGGACCAGGATCGGGAAAGGAGCTATAAGAGCGTGCAAGGCAACGGTAGTACGGGCAACGAGACCATTTTTACACTGGAGGCGACCCCGCTGAAGTATGGGCCGGGGGCTTCAGAGGAGGTTGGCTGGGAGGCCAAACGGCTTGGGATGAGCAGGATCATGCTTATCTCCGACCCTGGCGTCGTGAAGGCGAACATCACGGGCCACGTCCAGGAGCTTATAGAGGCCGAGGGGATAGAGGTCGAAGTCTGGGACCGCTCTCGGGTGGAGCCCACGGCCGACTCGTTCCAGGCTGCGGCAGACTTCGCCGTCGAGGGTAACTTCGACGGGTTTATCGCGGTTGGCGGCGGTTCGAGCATCGACACGGCGAAGGTAGCGGACCTGATCGCTACGCACGGCGGGGAGATCATCGAATACGTCAACGCGCCCGTCGGCGGCGGCAAGAAGCCTCCCTCACCTCTGAAGCCGCTCCTGGCTATCCCAACCACGTCCGGGACGGGTGCCGAGGCGACGACCGTCGCCATCCTCGACATCCCGGAGCAGAAGGTGAAGACCGGCATCTCGCACGCCTACCTGCGCCCGAACCGGGGCATCGTGGACCCGCTGCTGACGATGACGATGCCCTCCGAGGTCACGTCATCCTGCGGATTGGACGTGGTCTGTCACGCGGCCGAGTCGTACTTGACGAAGCCCTACAACGAGCGCCCGAAGGTAGACAACCCGGACGACCGGCCACCCTACCAGGGGGCCAACCCGATAGCGGACATGTGGTCGGGCAAGGCGCTGGAGTACGGCGGCAAGTACCTGCGGCGCGCGGTGGAAAATGGCGAGGACGTGGAGGCGCGTGGGGCGATGATGCTCGGGGCGTCGCTCGCGGGCATCGGGTTCGGCTCTGCCGGGGTCCACATACCGCACGCGTGCGCTTATCCAATCGCCGGGCTCAAGCACGAGTGGCAGCCGCCAGGTTACCCGCAGGACCATCCCTTCGTGCCGCACGGCTGGTCGGTCATCGTCACCGCCCCGGCCGCGTTCCGGTTCACGTATGCCGCGATGCCGGAGCGCCACCGGGAGGTCGCGGAGCTTCTCGCGGGCGAGAAGATAGATAACGCCGACGAGAACACGCTGGCGGAGATCATCATCCAACTCATGAAAGACGTTGGCGCTCCAAAGGGCGTGCGCGAGCTCGGCTACTCCGAGGACGATATCCCGGCGCTCGTCGAGGGCGCGATGAAACAGGAGCGCTTGCTCGTCGGCGCGCCGAAGGACGTTACGGAAGAAGACCTCGCGAACATCATCCGCGAGTCGATGGAGAACTGGTAGGGAAGGGGAGAGAAAATGGCGGATGACTTACGGCTATACATGATGGAGTGCGGCAGCCTGAAGACCCAGGTGCAGTTCATCAAGATGAACCAGGGGCTCGGGGACCCGTATGAGATCCCCGTTCCCTTCTTCCTCATAACCCACCCTCGTGGCAACGTGCTCTACGACGGCGGCAACGCCCTCGAAGTCGCCCAGGATGCCCGCGGCCACTGGGACGCGGTGGTGGACGCCTACGAGCCGGTGATGAGCGAGGACGACTTCGTGGTCAACCAGCTAGAGCGGCTGGACGTGGACCCGGCATCTATACGGTACGTCATACAGTCGCACCTGCATCTCGACCACTCGGGGGCCATCGGACATTTCCCGAACGCCGAGTACATCGTGCAGCGGCGCGAGCTGGAGTACGCTTTTACGCCGGACTGGTTCCAGAAGCCGGCTTACATCCGCAAGGACTTCGATCGGGACGTGAAGTGGCTCTTCCTCGACGGCGAACACGACGACGGCTATGACATCTTCGGGGACGGCGCCATAAAGACGCTCTTTACGCCGGGCCACGCGCCGGGGCATCAATCGGTGCTCCTGGACCTGCCGGGCGAGGGACCGATGATGCTCACGGCCGATGCTTGCTACACGATGGACCATTACAACGAGACGGCGCTGCCCGGATTGATCCACTCCGCCGCCGACGTTGCCAACTCCACCCGTAAAGTCCGCCGCACCGTGGAGGGACTGGACGCGACCCTGGTAACCGGTCACGATCCGGAGGAATGGCCCAAGTTCAAGAAAGCGCCAGACTTTTACTCGTAGATCCAGCATAATCGAGGCGAGTGGCGACGGGTGCTAGAGGTGTTGGAGAAATTAAGATTCGCAGTGGATCAGCTAAGTTCGCAAGGACCTGACGATCTCGTCGGTCAACTGATCCACTGCCCTTCTACACTCTGGTTTACCGAAGATCTTGTACCTGGAGAGGTGGGGTAGCCTAACCATCAAGACTTCTTTCTCGTCCAGAGAACTGTACTTCGCTTGTGAGTACGTTACATCGCCCCACCCTGTGAGTGGCTTTATCTTCTCGATTATCCGAAAGCCTCTCGCTAGAAGTACGCTCTCAACGTAATCGAACGGCATATCGGATAAACAAATGATCACCGAAGGCGAGACACGATCAAGGACAGAGAACCAAAGTTCATGGGAGAATCTTACTGACTCTCTTTTTCTCGACAGAGACTTCCAGTTAGGAGAACGGAACGGACAAAAGTTGGCTGTCAGAGTTTGATCCATAAGTTTGGGTGCTGACTGTTGCCCCACTTTCCTCGCGAGTATCTCGTACAGCCGGTGGACTTGAGTCTGAAGTCCATTGTGCCCGCCGTCCTTGCCCCAATGTTCGATACGGTACGCATTACCCTCTTCTACACTCGGAACCGGTGCCTCATAATGACTGCCGCCTGGATTCAACCCTAGAAAGACCATCCTCGTGTCTGGACCAATAGTATTTGCGGGTGAATACAAGAACCTCCACCCTAGATCATGACCTAGTTTTTCGTACGCAGTTTCGATGCTCTTCACCGCTTCGGAAAATGTGCTCATCTAACCACACCTAATCCTTTGCCATTTCGATCTCAATGATCTTATCGGCGACTTCGCTCAGGTCTTTGCCGATGACGTCCGGACGCTCCACGAGCGGGTCGAACGGTTGCCGGGCGACGAAAGCTGCCGCGCATCCGGCGCGCATCGCCCCGGCCACGTCCCAGGCGTGCGCGGCCACCAGCCTCAACCCGCGCTCCGGCACGTCCAGCGCCCGCGCCGCCATGCGGTAGGGGGCGGGAGCCGGTTTGAGGCGTCGGGCGGTATCTGCGGAGAGGATCTGCTCGAACTTATCCGCCAGTCCGGCGTTGTTTAGCTGCGCTTCCGCGACCTCCTGCGTGGAGTTGGTGAGGGCCGCTATGCGTATCCCCACGTCGCGCAGCCGGTCCAGGCTCTCTGCGACCTCTGGGTGCGGCGGTAGCTCGCGCATACCGCCAAGGATGCTCTTCTTGTCGTCGTCCGAGAGATCTACGCCCTGCCGCTCGGCGGTCATCTGAAGGGCTGCGGCTCCTATAGCGCCGAAGTCCGTGTAGGCGTCCGTCACGATCGAGACGAAAGCCGAATGCAAGATCTGGTTGAACCAGAGCCTCCTGATGGAGGCGTCGCCGAAGGCCTGCTCGAAGTGGGGGTCGAGGGCGGCAAGGTCCAGCAGCGTCTCGTTCACGTCGAACACGCAGACTCCTGACATGGTGAATCCTCTCCGTCCGTGAACCGCTACCGTGGTGTGGCTCTTGAGACCATACCAGGAACCCGGACGAATCTCCGCAAGTTCGCCTTAATTCTTCGTTAAGCTCGAAAACCTATTCCTGTATTTCTCCCAAAATACGCTCATGCCGTTCAGAGACAGAATTCTTATGGGACGGGAAGTGATGCTTGTGCTCTGTCGTAATTGAGTAGTGTGCTCCCGAAACGCGCCCGCCAAAGCCTGGAGAAGCCCGGAACTATCTCACCGAGGCTGGTCGTTCCGGTGAGGCGGGAGACGCGGAGCCCGTCGGGGCCGTAGACGTGGCCTGGGCGGTCGAAGCAAGCCTCAGGATATACGCCGAGTTGGTTGGCGCTCGCCAGAAAGACACCGGAGTCGAGGGCTCGGGCGGCGCAGGAGAGGTCGTATTGCGGTCCCCACGGGTCGCGCCAGGCGGCAGGGGCGAGGATCAGGTCCGCCCCGCCTATCGCCGCTTCGCGGGCGACCTCCGGGAAACCGAGGTCCCAGCAAATCATGAGCGTAACCCGCAACCCGTTCACCTCGATGACGGGAAGCGTTTCACCGGGGACAAACACCAACTCTTCTCCGGTCGTCCGAACCAGGTTGCGCTTGCGATAGGTAGCCAGAACTCCATCCGGCCCAACGAGATTGGCGCTGTCGAAGACGCCTGGAGAATTGGATGCCTGCTCGGGGAACCCGTAGACCACGTAGATGCCGAGTTCTCGGGCCAGCGCGCTGAATCTCCTCGCGCTCGTACCCGCTTCGGCGTCCTCGGCGTGCCGGTATATGGTCGCCAGGCTGGAATAGGCGCACGTGAACAGCTCGGGAAGGACTACCCAGGCGAGGGAAGGGTTCTCCCGTTTTGCCTCGATGATGGTCTGCTCGGCCATGCGTAGATTGCCGTCTACGTCGCCGGGTATTGCGCTGAGGTTGAGCGCCGCGACGAGAGGGTTTCCGCTGTTGCGCGCATCCGCGGCGTTGTTTCGCGAGACGGAGAGGTGAGTTGCGTGGGGAAGCATCGGACTCGACCCGGAATTCCGGCTTCGGGGATGGCGTTTCAGGTCATCCTCTGGAGGATGAGTTGTGTTGGGAGGATGCGTGCGCTATCTCGCCCTCGGCTAGTTGATCCAGGTACCAACACGCGAAGTCCTCGACCGAGTTTTCCGTGACATCCGAGAAGGGACCCGGCTCATAGGCAACGGACTCGATGCCGGCGTAGTTGTTTTCGCAGAGCTCCCAGTCTTGCTCGCACGTCGCCTCCCACACGGCGGCCACCTGTTGCGGGTCGTAGTCCACGCCTTCGACGGCGTCTTCGCGGATGAGAAAACAGACCTCTACATTCGTGAGACCCGGCCCGGCCGGCAGCAAACGGGTCGTCATGGCGTAGTCGCAGTTGGCGTGCGCCCAGAAGTTCGGAAGGGTAATGATCCGCAGACTACCCGTCCGGGCGTCGTGGATGTCTCCCATGAGCGGCGCGACGAGGCTGCCATCGAGGCTCTCGGTGAGGAATCCTTCCTTCAGTGGCAGGCGGGAGACGCGGAACGGGGCTCCGCCCGGGAAGCTCATCTCTTCGGGGTAGAGGCCGAGGTCTTGCCAGCGCTCGTACTCGTGCTCCAGGGTCGCGTCGTATCCTTCGTCGCCTCGGGTGTCGCCCGGCAGGCCGAGATCGTAGTTGGACATGCAGAACTCGGGGTGACTCACCCGGCAGTGGTAGCATTCCCGGTTGTTCTCGACGATCACCTTCCAGTTCGCCTGTACCTCGTAGTGATCGCGGCGGATGATCTTGGCGCTCTCCAAACCGTGCGGACGGAGTTGAGGACCGATCACCTCGGTTGCGAGATCTAAGCTCGGCGGCTCCGGTGAGAGGCATACGAAGATCAGACCGGAGATCTCGCGTACCGCCGCGGAGCGCAGATGGTACTCACCGGCGTCGAAACCTTCGCCCATGAGCCGCGCGTTGGAGAGGCTTCCGTCGAGGGTGTAGACCCACTGATGGTAGGGACACACCAGCGACCGGCAGTGACCCCGAGGTTGGGTGGCTATCTTGGATCCCCGGTGGCGGCACACGTTGAAGTGAGCGTGGAGTTGACCTTCCTTATCGCGCACGACGAAGATGGACTCCCTGCCAACCGGCAGAACAAAGTAGTCTCCGGGTTCCGGAACCTCGCAGGTATGACCGGCGAAAAGCCAGTTGGCGTGAAAGATTCGCGCTAGGTCTTCCTCGAACAACTCCGGGTC
>JAABUR0100001212.1_pt1 | contig 48001 bp, 45 predicted proteins | sample 5560091 | NCBI WGS metagenome assembly JAABUR01 (sample SAMN10711879, study PRJNA513375) | rock metagenome | isolation source: Antarctica rocks | place: Antarctica: Victoria Land, University Valley sud | reverse complement strand
AAGGAGTTCGGCTGCTGCACCGGCGGCGCTGGTCTGGCGCTGATGGCGAACGCGCCCAAGGAGAAGCAGGAGGCGGCGTTCAAGTACATCGCCTTCGCCACGTCGCCTGAAACCACGACCTACTGGTCGCAGACGACCGGCTACATGCCGGTCCGCAAATCGGCCGCGACAAGTGCCGATATGCAGGCGTTCTTCAAGGACAATCCGAACTTCAAGACCGCGGTCGATCAGCTGGCGAAGACACGACCGCAGGATGCGGCGCGGGTCTTCATCCCGAACGGTGACCAGATCATCGGCAAGGGACTGGAGCGCATCACCGTCAATGGCGATGAGGCGCAGCCGGTCTTCGACGAGGTCGCCAAGACCCTCGAAGAGGAGGCCAAGCCGGTCGTCGAGGCGCTCAAGGCGCTCGACTAATCGGTTATTTTCACCGGTCGGCGGCAGAACGCGAAGCGTCCTCGACGGCGACATGATCAAGACGCGACTGGGGAGGGCATTCGCTCTCCCCCGCGGCGTGTCCGGGAGACCGGAGATGCAGACCGGTCCAGCGCGGGACTGGTGGCAGGAAGAGGTAGGCGGCTGGCGTCGAGGAAGCACCGGGTACGCCCATGGTCGCCCTCACCCCGGCACCCCGCGCCACCCCTCTCCCAACGGTTGGGAGAGGGGTTGGGGGGGTGAGGGCGGCATGTCGCATCGTGACGATTCGTCACGCGAACCTGAGGCGTAGCCAGGTCACGGCGTGGGCGCCCGGCATGCCAACGGCGACGATGCAGTTGGGCTCCAGGGCGCATGGCATGCGCCCCTACCAACAGCGGTGATTGTTTGCAAGAGGTGCAACACGCCGGTTGAAGGGATGACAACGGAAGCCATGCCATGATCGTGCCGCGACCACCTGTCAGGGCGCATGGCACGCGCCTACCCTCACCACACATGGACACCGATGTTCAGTCCCACGGTGCACCACGCTCGCCGCCCGCATGCCTGTCCACGCCCCGTACCCGTCACGCCTGCGCTGTCAGGCATGCCCAGGTCCTCTTTGGTCAGGACTCCACTCGCCTCGATCATCGCGATCAGCGGGCTGAACCGGCCCGTCGAGGTCGCGTCGCAACGCCTCAAGACGCGCGTTGTGAGCCGCATCATGTGGCACGACCTCGATCGTCAGGCGGCGCTGACGCTCGCCCGCATGTTCGAGATGGACGAGCAGGTAGCGATCGGGGAGGCGGTCGACGGCGCGCTCCGGCCATTCGATCAGGGAGATGCCGTCAGCCGGGGGCAGGTAGTCGTCGAACCCGAACGAATCGAGTTCATTCGGCCCGGCGAGACGATAGAGATCGAGGTGATAGAGGCGAACCGGTTCACCGTCGCCCGATCGCCCATCGTATTCGTGGACCAGGCCGAAGGTTGGGCTATGGACGACGCTGTCAACGGCGAGGCCGCGGGCGATGCCCTGGGCCAGCCTCGTCTTGCCCGCCCCCAGATCACCATGGAGCAGCACGACGTCACCTTGCCGGAGCCACCGTCCCAGACGCTCGCCAACATCGTGCGTCTGCTGCTCACTGGCGCTCAGAAGGCGCAGCTTGTCCTCACTCATCGCATCAGCGGGAGCAGCATAAGATCGAGGTCTGACACACGTTCAAAATCCCGGTCGCCGGTGAGGAGGGTGAGGCCGTACTCCAATGCGGTGGCGGCGATGAGGGTGTCAATGTCCCCAATCAGACCGGGGCCGTAGGGTGGGCGGCGTTGACGCCGCGGAAAGGCGTACCGCTCAAGGGTCCGCAGACCCAACGGGTAGGGGTGGATTAAACGCAGGGCACCGCGGAGATCTCTCCGATGACGGCGCACGTCCTTAAGACCCGCCAGATACTCAACGATCTCCCCATAACAGAGCATGCTCGTCGCCGCTTCCAGATCACTGATCCACGGCGTCACACGTGTCAGCGCCGTGGGGAGCCCAAGCAAATACGCCGTCAGCGGACCGGTGTCCAGAAGATACCGTCTCACCAATCGCCACGATGATCAATCGGTGGTGTGGGCGTGCTATCGTGACGAATCCGATCGAGCGCCTCGCTCACCTCGTCCCACTCGAGATCGCTCCAAGCGCCTGCCGGCGCGAGCACCCGGTCCAAGGTGTCAGCCCGCATCGCCGCATCAGCCTTGTCGCTGTCGGGGACGTACACCACATGCTCTTCTCCGTCCACATCGATTGGAATCGGAATCGGAGGTTGACTATCATCAACACCCGCTCCACGTTTATATGCGACATATTGCCGTGCCACATCAACCCTCCTCGTCCTGCATTGCCGTGGACATCAGGATACTGCGCTCCCCTGGCACGCTCATCCCTCCCGGCCGAAGGTCAGGACCGCGCCGCGGACGGAGACGTGGACGCGGTCGCCCGGGCGAATGCCACCGTAGGTGCCGAGGCGGGCGCGCAGCAGGCGACCGCTGTCGAGGCGAACTGTCATCAGTTGGTCGTGGCCGTAGAAAGCACGGGTGACGACGACGCCGTTCGTCCCCTCCTGCCCGTCCGGGTCAAGCGCCAACCGCAGACTCTCGGGCCGCAGCATGATCTCGACCGGTCCGGTCGCCGTGCCGTGAATCGGGAGGTCGCCGATCTCGCTGTTGACGCGCCGTCCCTGCCCCTCGCCGGGAAGAAACTGGGCGTCGCCGACAAATGAGGCGATCTGGCGGCTGACCGGGCGGTGGTAGAGCTCTTCCGGGTTGGCCGCCTGCATCACGCGCCCATCCCACATCACCGCCACCCGGTCGGCGAGACTGAGCGCTTCCTCCTGGTCGTGCGTCACGAGGAGGGCAGTCGCACCAGCGTCAGCGAGGATCTGGCGGACCTCGGCGCGCACGGTCGCCCGCAGCTCGGCATCGAGATTCGAGAACGGCTCGTCGAGCAAGATCACCTCTGGCTCCGGGGCTAAGGCCCGGGCTAGCGCGACCCGCTGCTGCTGACCACCCGAGAGATGGTGCGGCATCCGTTCACTGAAGCCATCGAGACCGACCGCTGTCAGCGCCGACGCGATCCGGGAGTCCCGCTCGTCGCGGTGGAGGCGGGGCAGACCAAACCCGACGTTGCGGCCGACGGTCAGGTGTGGAAAGAGGGCGTAGTCCTGAAAGACCATGCCGACCCGGCGCCGCTCCGGCGGCTCGGAAGTGCCTGGTCCCGCGACGAGTCGACCGCCGACTTCGACCGTTCCCTGGTCCAGTTCCTCAAACCCCGCGATCAGGCGGAGGGTGGTCGTCTTGCCGCAGCCGCTCGGTCCGAGCAGTGCCACGAACTCGCCCCGATCGGCGGTGAGATCGAGCCCGGCGACGACCGGTTGCCGGCCATAGCGCTTGACCAGGCCGGTGCAGCGCAAGGCGCGTTGGCGGTCGCCCTTCTCCTCGACCGGCTGGGCGACGCCTGCTGCCCGGTTCGGCGCTGCCGACGCCGGTCGGGTTCGCCACCCGACGCTCATGCTTCGGCCGCGCGATCCCGAGCGGCGAGCAGGGCGGCGGGAATGGCCGAGATGACAATCAGCAGCAGCGCCGGTGCCGCCGCCGCCCCGAGCTTGCCCGTTCCCGCCGCGGTCCAGACCTCGGTGGCCAGCGTGGAGAAGCCGGTCGGCCGGAGCAGCAGCGTGATCGGCAACTCTTTGACGACGGTCAGGAAGACGAGCGCGGCTCCAGCGAGCAGACCGGGTCGCGCCAGCGGAACCGTCACCCGCGCGACCGCCCCCAACGACGAGCGGCCCAAACCACGCGCCGCCTCTTCCAACCGGGGACTGACCTGGAGCAGGGAGAGCCGGCTCGCACCAACCGCCTGCGGCAAGAACCGGACGACATAGGCCGCAATCAGGAGCGGCATCGTCTGATAGATCGGGGTGCGAACCCCGAAGAAGACAAAGGCGAGTGCGACGACGATCCCCGGCAACGCATAGCCGAGATAGCTCAGCTGCTCGGCCAGGCGACCGAGCCGGCCGGGATAGCGAACGGCGAGGACCGCGACCGGCAAGGCGACGACTGTGGCGACGATCGCGGCCATGGCTCCGACCTCAGCCGACCCGGCCACGGCACGCGTCATCTCATGAATCGTAGTCTGGCCGGCGGCACCGTGAGCGAACCAATAGCCAAGCACGATCGCGGGCAAGCCGAGGGCCAACCCGGTCACCGCCACGCAGAAGCCAAGCGCCGGGTAGCGCCACCGGCCAAGCGGGACAGGGCGCGCGCGCCGGCCCGTGCCGGCCCCGATCCGGTAGTAGGCGGCCCGGCCGCGCGCCCGCGCCTCGGCAAGGAGCAGCGTCGCCGCAAAAAGGACAAGCAGCAGGGCCAGCGCCGCCGCCGCTGACCGGTCGAAGCTGGAGCGATAGTGCAGGTAGATCGCGCGCGTCAGGGAATCGAAACGCAGCAAGGCGACCACGCCAAAATCGCCGACCGCATAGAGCGCCGCGAGCAACGCCCCGGCGGCGATTGCCGGGCGGAGCTGGGGAAGCGTACAGCCCGCGAAGGTGCGCCATGGTCCCCGATTCAAGCAGCGGGCCGCTTCCTCCAGCGACGGATCGATCCCCCGGAGAGCGGCGCGGACATTGAGAAAGACGTAGGGGTAGGTGAACAGGGTGAGCGTCAGCCAGGTGCCCCAGAACCCATAGATCGCCGGTAATCGCTCGACGCCAAACCAGTGCCCGAGCTGCTGCTGCAGCAGTCCCCGCGGGCCGAGCGCGGCCACCATCGCCAGCGCCCCGACGTACGACGGAATCACCAACGGCAGCGCGGCGGCGGTCGCCCACCAGCGGCGACCCGGCAGATCGGTCCGGGTTGTCAGCCAGGCGAGCGGCACCGCGATCGCCGTGGCGGCGATCCCGACCGACCCGGCGAGCACGATCGTGTTGGCGAGCACGCCGAGGGTATGGGGCCGGACCACCACCCGCCAGGTCGCGGCGCCTCCCTCCAGCGCCCGGAAGAGCACGTAGATGAGCGGCAACGAGAGCGCCACGGTCACGAGCACGGCCGGCAGCCAGACCACCACCGGTGGGTAGACCCGCGATCGACGGACCGGTGCACCGAGGATCGCATCGTCCCGCCCGAGCCCAGGCAGAATCGTCGCTCGCGCCGCGCGAGACCGGAGCGTTAGCACAACGACTCCTCGATCGAACGACCCCGCTCGTCGTCCGAGGCGGTCGACGCGCTGGTGGCGATCCGGCCGCCCTGGCGCTCGGTCGGCCGACGCGGAGAGCGAGGGGCATCGCCCCCGCGCTCCATCACACCGTTATGGGTCAGGATGTCGTTAGAGGAGGCCGACATCGGCAAGCAACTGCTGCGTCCCTTCAAGATCGGACAGGTCGGACAGGTCGATATCGGGGCTCTCGATATCCTCCAGCTTCGGCAGATCCTCCGCCGCGGCGACTCCGGCGATCAAGGGATATTCGTAGGTCTTGCGGGCGAAGTACTCCTGGGCCTCCGTTGTGAGCAGGCAACCGGCCAGCGCCAGCGCCTGGTCGGCATCCGGGGCACTTGTGAGCAGACCGACACCGGCCGCGTTCACGAGCGAGCCCGGGTCGCCCGCCGGGAAGAAATGATTCGCGACCGGAAAGTCCTCACCTTCCTCGGCCTTGATCTCGTAGATGTAATAGTGATTGACCAGACCCAGCTCGATCTCCCCTTCGCCGATCGCGCGGACGACGGGGCCGTTGCTATCGAAGGCCTGCGGTTCGTTGGCGATCATGCCGTCGAGCCAGGCGCGGGCGGCATCCTCGCCTTTCAAGAACCGAAGCGCGGTCACGAACGCCTGGAACGAGGCGTTCCCCGGCGCCCAGCCCATCTTGCCTTTCCATCGCGGGTCGACGAGGTCGAGCACGGAGTCCGGCAGGTCGGTCTCCTTCAGCTTGTCGGTGTTGTAGGCGGCGACTCGAGCCCGGCCCGACACCCCGACCCACAGCCCATCGGGCGACCGGAAGCGCGGGTTGACGCGGTTCAGGAGATCATCGGGCAGCTTCGCGAGCCGTCCATCCTTGGCCAGCAGACCGAGCAAGCCGGCATCCTGACTGATGAAGAGGCTCGCCGGACTGCGGTCGCCCTCCTCCAGCAGCGTCGCGGCCAGCTCCGGCGAGTCGCCATAGCGGACCTCGGCATCGACGCCGGTCAACCCCTCACAGCGAGTGAGGATCGGACCGATCAGATTCTCGTTCCGCCCGGAGTAGACGGTCGCTTTCCCGGCGGAGCCCACCGGCGTCCCCCCCGGGGTGACGGTCTCGGTCGACTCGGCGTCCTCTTCGGCTTCAGGGTCTGGCTCCGGGGCGGGTGTTGCCTCCTGGGCCATCGTTGTGCCGGCGCGTGTTGCCAGCCCCGCCGCGGCACCCGCCATCGTCCACCGCAATATCGTGCGGCGCGACCACGCCGATGGCCGCTCGTCTCGCGCGTCCGCGGCGACCTCTGCCCACTCCCCGATCAAGATCATTTCTCCCTGTTTGTCGACGACTGCAAACGATTTCCGATCCAGCGGGTCGGAATTGATTATACGCTAGACGGGACCGGCAAACGCTGTCAAGTGGGTCCGGCAGCGGTGCGCGGGCTGGCCCTCTATACTGGGCCCATGCGCGACCGGTCTTCCCACCACCGTCACCACCAGATCGACCAGACCGAGCCAGTGGCCCCGGCCCCCCCCGGTCCCCCATCGGACGATCTTGTCGATGTGGCAGGCTCGTTCTTTCCCGGCGCCAGCGTGGTCGCGGAGATGCCCGACCGGGTCGATCTGGCGATCGTCGAGGACGGCGACCGCCGCTGGCGTCTGCGGCGATGGCCGGAGACGGCGACCCCCGAGCGGCTCACGCTCGTTCACGACCTGCTGGGCCGCGCTCAGGACGCCGGGCTCGACATGCTGCCGGCGGTCGCGTCGTTACCGGGGAGCCGGAGCGATACCATCGTGCGCCGGAACGGCTCGCTGTACGACGCGCAGACGTGGCCCACCGGGGCATCACTGGCGCCGGACGGTCTCGATCTGCCAGCGCCTCTCGCCGGCGATCTGCTGCGCGAAGTGGCGCGCACCCTGGCGCGGGTCCACCTGGCTACGGAGCAACTGGACCCGGGACCCGGCGCCCCGGCGCTGCCGCTGGTGGCGGTCATGGCGGCGGTTCATGATGCCTGGAACGACCAGCGGGAACGTCTCCGCCCGGTCGCGCCAACAACACCACCCGTTCAGCGATGGCTGCGGGTCGGCGAACGGGCGCTGCCCGCCATCGTCGATACCCTCGGGCAATCAGAGGATGCACAGCAGGACGGGGCCGTGATGATCCACGCCGACCTCTGGCCGCATCGTGTCGTCGCGTCCTCTGGTCGTCTGGTCGCGCTCATCGGCTGGGACGGCGCCGCCACCGGCTCACCGCTCCTCGATATCGCCCAGCTCGTCACCCACTTCGGCGGGTGGCATGCCGAACGGGCCGAAGAGGCGCTCGCGGCCTACCACACGGTGCGGCCACTCGCCCCTGAGCTTCGCCGTCTCCTACCAGCGGTCGCCGCCCTCGACCTGGTCGCGGTGGCGGGCCGCACGCTCAACGCAGGGTACAGCCGGAGGGCCGACGGCGTGCCTCCCCCACGCGGCGCCCGCCAGGGGGCGGAAGCGCTTGTCGCCTCGCTGGAAGCGGTGACGCGAGTGGTTGAAGCGGGGGATCGCCCGACGAAGCCGATCGCCCGGCGCTGGGAGCGAGGCCCCCGCCGCTCACCGGCAGCGAGCCGCCGCCGACCCGCATCCGAGCCGGGCGGCGCAACCCGGCATCGCCGACAACCCTAAACGAGCGCCCCGACGGCCGCCTGGAGCGCGGCCCAGAGGAGCAAGAGGGCCAGCAGACCAAGCACCAGCCCCCCGAAGACGACCACGATACTGACCAGCGCGCCGCGGTCGGCAATCGCCTGCTCGCGGCGCTCGGCCGCGGTCGGGGCGCGGCGGAGGTGCGGCGCGGTGGCGCTGTCGTGCTGGGGCACGTAGAAGCCGCCGACGTAGCGGCTCATGATCTCGTCCTGCACCGCGGCGGCCCGAATCGACCGGTCATACGATTGACGCTGGATCGGCTTTGAGAGGACCGCATAGGCGCGGTTCACCCGCATGGCCTGTTCCTCCGCGGCACCCCGCCGGCTCGGCTGCTGACGGTCTGGATGGACCCGCTTCATGGCGCCGCGGTAGGCCCGCGTAATCTCGGCGGCGCTGGCGGTCGGGGAGACCCCGAGCACCTGGTACAGAGTCTGCTCTGGTGAGCCAGGCTCCGGACCGGGCGACAGTAGGACATTCTCGTCAGGGTTCGCGGCCAACGGCATCGTCCGGGGGAACAACCAGGCGGCGCGTCGATCGTCGCCCGGCGGGCGACCGTGACGCCGGGACAGGATACGAGCAGCGCCCGTTCGTGGATAGTGTACCCGCGACAGGCGGCCACGCCCGGTGGCCACGCCCGGTGGCCCCTGAACGCGCTAGAATCGTGTCGCGTCGGGCCACGATGTTGGATAGGGCGAAAGGGCAGCGGCGATGCGGTTACAGGTCGTCACCGTCCCATACCGGTACGATACTCGGGCGTCAGGCGTTGGCTTAGGACCGCAGGCGTTGATCGACGCGGGGCTGCTCGACCGGCTTCGCCGCCTCGGGCACGAGGTCGAGACGCCGTTGGAAGCGGTGCTCAAGGACGACGAGCGCGTGGAAGGCCGGACCGCGGTCAACATCGGCCGGCTTGGCGCACGGACGGCCAGTCACGTCGCCTCCGCACGCCGTGCCGGGGCGGGGGCATTGATCCTGGCGGGAGACGACACGGCGTCGATCGGTGTGCTCTCAGGCGTCCAGCTGGCGGACGGCGCCGCCACGCCAATCGGGCTCGTCTGGATCGACGCCCATGGCGACTTCAACACCCCCGAGACCTCCTACAGCGGGATCCTGGCCGGGATGCCGGTGGCGATCCTGGCGGGCCTGGCCGGTCCGCTCTGGCGCGAAGCGGCCGGGTTGGCGGCGACGCTGCCAACCGACCGTATTTTGCTGGCCGGGGTGCGCGACCTCGACGAGCAGGAGGCAACGCTGATTCGATCGACCGACGCTCGGGTGGTGACGGTAAGCGAGGCGAGAGACGCCTCGACCCTGCGCGCGGCGGTCGAGCGATTGGCGAACCGCTGCTCCCACCTCTGTTTGCACGTTGACCTCGATGTGCTCGACCCTCACCTGGTGCCGAGCGCGTCAACCCCGTCGGCCGGCGGGCTCGATCTCGACGACGCATCGGCCGCGATCGCGACCGTTCTCCGCACTGGGCATGTCGCCACGCTCTGCGTCACGAGCCTGAACCCCGGGGCCGGCAAACGGGGAGAGCGCTCCGTGGCCTCGGCCCTGACGCTGCTCGATCAGGCCCTCGGCTCCTGGGAACGGTGTCCTCCGGCTTCACCCGGTCTCCCCGCGTAGCGTCAGGCTGGCATCATGAGGAGGGGTGCGGTAGGGTTGGCCTGCCTCGTTCCCCGTTGGGGGAACCGTGATCAGCGCCCGGGATCAACGCCTCGTGTCCACACTCTCCGCCACCATCGACGCGCCGCCGGCCCGGTCGCTCGCCGCGTCTGGAGCGGTGCTCCTTGTCTCCTGCTACGAGCTGGGTCATCAACCGCTGAGCCTGGCGACGCCAGCCGCCGCCCTCCGAGCGGCCGGCTTTCACCCCGCCACGCTCGATGCCAGCGTCGAGCAGCTCTCCGATGACGCGATCCGAGCGGCGGGTCTGATCGCGATCTCAGTCCCGATGCACACCGCGCTGCGGCTCGGAGCCGCGATCGCCGCCCGCGCCCGGACGATCAATCCGGCGGCGCATATCTGTTTCTACGGTCTCTATGCGACCCTCAATGCCGATCATCTGCTCGGCCAGCATCACGGCGACAGCACGATCGGTGGCGAGTACGAGCGCCCGCTCGTCGCGCTGGCGATCGCGCTCGCTCTCGGTGCCCCGATTAGCGATCTGCCGGGTGTCGGCACGAGACTGCAGCCAGCCGGGCCGGTGCTTGAGCCATCCGGACCGATCACGCCCGATCGCACCGGTTTGCCGGCGCTGCGCGACTACGCGGGGTTGGAGCGGGAGGGCACGATCGTGCCCGCTGGCTACGTCGAGGCGACCCGCGGCTGCCATCACGTCTGTCGCCATTGTCCGATCACCCCGGTCTACGGGGGACGCTTCGTCGTCGTGCCGCGCGAGGTCGTGCTCAGCGATGCACGGGCGCAGGTCGCCGCCGGAGCACGTCATCTCACCTTCGGCGATCCCGATTTCTACAATGGCCCGGGGCATGGGATGCGCATCCTGCGGACACTCCATGCCGAGTTCCCGTGGCTGACCTTCGATGCCACGATCAAGATCGAGCATCTCATTCAGCATCAACGGCTGCTGCCCGAGTTGGCGTCGCTGGGATGCGCTTTTGTCGTTTCCGCGGTGGAATCGGTCAGCGGCCTCGTCCTCCAGAAACTCGCCAAGGGACACAGTCGTGACGACATTGGGGTGGCGCTCGACCTGCTCGACGCTGCCGGGATCCCGATGCGTCCCTCGCTCCTCCCTTTCACCCCGTGGACGACCGTGGACGATTATGTCGAGCTTCTCCAGTTCGTCGCCGGGCGTGACCTGATCGACTGCGTCGATCCCGTCCACTTCTCGATCCGGCTGCTGGTGCCACCTGGTTCCGCCCTGCTCGACGATCCAGCGAACGCTACCTGGCTCGGCGACCTTGACTCTGCGGCGTTCACCTATCACTGGAGCCACCCTGACCCGCGCCTCGACGAGATGCAGCGCCACATCGCGGCGATCGTCGAGGACGCCGCCGCCCGGGGCGAGCCGGCACGCGCCACCTTTGGGCGTATCTGGACGGCGGCCCATGCGGTCGCAGGAACGATTCCGCCGCCGCTCCCCATTCCGGTCCTCCGGCGGCGGCCACCACCGCGTCTGACCGAGAGCTGGTTCTGCTGAGCGGAGCCGACCGCGGACCAGTTGGTCCGCTCCGGCTCACCGCTCACACCGGGTGGTCCTGGGGGACCAGCCGCGTCGAGTCACGCCCCTGCGGCCGCTGGCGCATGATCGGCTGGTGTCGTTGAGACCGCCATCGTGCGCAGGTATCTATCGTGCGTCGTGCCGATCCCATCGGGTGCCAGGCGGGTGACGAGGTCGCGGGGACCACGTCGAGCCGGCAGGTAGCGAGCGCGGATACCGGCATGCCAGGGCGAAACGCGGACAAAGATCAGGATCTCGATCCAGCTGGCGAGCGAGGCGGCGATACCGGCAAGAGCGCGCCGAAGGGAGACGGCCCGCAGGCAGAAAAGGGCGATCAGCGCCGCGATACCCCCGTCCACAGTGGCCTGACTCGCGGCGGCTCCCAGGGAACCACCGGCACGGGCAACAAGCGCTCCGGCTCGGAGAGCAACGACTCGCGCTAAGAAGGGGCCAGTCCAACCTGAGGGATTGCAGGCTGCCACGGCGAGACAGACGCCGCCGCTGCGTGTGCTTAGCTCCCAGCAGCCCTACGGGTGGCCATGCGGCGGGCCGCAACGGTGTCGTTGCACCCCGTCGCAGGTGACGCGCCCGTCAGTCCTGTCCCGGGCACCCTCATGATCGACCGACCAGGATCTCACGGAGTCCCCTCGACGGTCGGTGGTCGCCAGCGCGCGATTCCGGGAACGGTGTCGAAGTCGGCGTCGAAGGTCGCCAGCTCAATCGGTGAGTCCTCAACCAGGGCGACGGTTAGGGCGTCGACGAAGCCCAACGTCGGGGTGATCACCCAGATGTCGATCGCGCGCAGGTAGCGGTGTTTCTGACCGCGCGACAGCGTGAGACCCGGTAGCTGGATGAGCAGCGCCAGGTAAGCCGCGGCATCGGCGGAGAGGCAATACTGCCGGGGGGCGAGAACGAAGGCGACTTCGGCGAGGACCGCCTCGGAGGTCGTGACCCCTTCCTTTCCCCGCTCGATGGCCTCGAACAGCGCCGTCGCCTCGTCCTGCATGGCTTCGGTTTCGGGTGAGGTAGTCGCCACCAGGGAAGGGAAGAAGATGTTGGCCTCGCGGAACGTCACCGCCACTCAACGACGCCGACGATGCGCTCAGCCTCCCCCTCCATCGCCTGCTCGATCTGCGTGCGGCAATCTGGACTCTGTTCGCCGGGGAGCGGAGGCACGACGCCGTGCAGCGTGTGCATGACCGGCCGCATGGCGACCGAGCCCGCATCCTCAAGGACAAAGACGACCTTATCGGGCATGGCGATGCCGAGGCGTTTGCGGACCTCGGCCGAAATCGTGACCTGATCCTTGCGCGTGATGCTTGAGACGATCTCCTTGAAGCGTGCACCGTAGATTAGATCATCGTTCAAGGATAACGCGATAGGATCGCATGAATTAACCAGCAGCGAGCATGACAATAGGAGGATGGAGACGTTCAGTACGTGGCTCGAAGGAGCAGGGCTGTCACACTCGATCCGACTCCGTGATCACCCCGAGCATCTCACCGGTGCGGGTGGTATGGGCGACGACACCGGAGACCTACGGCGTGGTCCGGTGTGCTTCGTCGGTCTTCCGTCAGCCTCGGCGACATCGGCTCGCCTCGTTGCGGCACCCGCCACCTGACGGCTTCGACGCGCCCGTGGCGAGCTGCCTGGACCACATGGTCAGTCTGCGACCGCCGGGGTGACACGACGCGATGTATTCGGGCCGGGAGGGTTTAGGACCCCGGCGGGCGAGATGTCGTGTCGCGCGCCCGGGCGATCCGGGAGACCGCGGCGTCGAGGAGGGAGGCGAAGCGCGAGCGGTCCCGTGGTGAGAACGGAGCCGGTCCGCGCCCACCGACACCGAGGTCGCGCAGATAGGCATTCAGGTCGCGGGCGGCAAGGGCGTCCCCGACGCGCGACGAAGTGAACTCCCCACCCCGGAAGTCAAGGCACCGCACCCCGCGCGGGACGACCCGTGCCGCGAGCGGGATATCGGCGGTCAGCACCAGCTCGCCAGGGACCGCGCGCTCCGCGATCCAGTCATCGGCGGCGTCGGGTGTCCCTGGCACGACCACCAGCTCGATCCCCGCCTGCGACGGCACGCGCAACGGCGCGTTAGCGACGACCGAGACCGGGACGCCGTAGCGGTCGGCGACGCGATAGACCTGCTCCTTGACTGGACAGGCGTCCGCGTCGAGCCAGATCCGCATCGGCTCACGTCCCTCATCAGTCGACACGGTGTTGTGTTCCCTTCATCGTCACGGTACCACGTCACCGCGAACGGGGGACGCTGCACTTGACACTGCCTCGGACACAGGATTCAGCCACCATCGAGACATCCTCGGGAACGAGCGTTCCGCGAACTGCGACGCGTTTGACGGGTTAAGACATAGGTTCACCAGACGGCGGCAACCATAACGCGTCTTTGGACTCATTTGACTAAGGGCGAATCGAAGGTCTGTTCGACGAACATCCCGACGCCATGTCGGCCCGTTGCAGTGCACCGACACGTAATCGACTTTTGCCAATCCTGCTTGACGAATTGTGCTTGGCTGATCCTATCTAGCGGGGTCGATGGGGGACAAGACAAATATTTGCCCGTCGAGTCTTCATTGATGGATAATGCTGAGTCGATGGAGGAGGCGTGAGTAGCACCGATCCGTTCGAGCAATTGATTCAACGCGGAAGAGAGCTAGACAAGTTCGCTCAGTCGATCCAGTCGGAATATCCGAGCCCTATTTTGGATCATGAGCTTCGAGTGTTCCGGGATCAATATCAATCCTGGTACTTCTCTGGACGAGCGTTGTTGCCGGATGACCTGAGAGATCGCTTCGCTCGGTCCTACGTTGGAGCAAAATTTGTTGCGTCGATCAAAGGCTTTCTTGACAACTCTACTAACAAGGCGTTGTTTCGCCGATCTCACACTATATTGAAATGCCCCACTTCAACTAAGAATTGGCAGTCACCATATGGCATATGGTTCAAGAAACCATTCGAGGAACAATCCGACATCCTACGAGAAGCGCAAGGTCGCCCTTCTAACGCTATCGATATCACCAAACTTCACCCGCGTATTTGCGCCGCGTCAGCGAAATTATTCGACAATGGGCATTACCGTAATGCGATTTTCGAAGCATCTTTGGCACTCAACCAGCTGGTGAAACACAAGAGTGCGAGTTCAGCGCCTGATGGCACAAATCTAATGCAGCAAGTGTTTTCGCCCAAGAACCCGCTTCTCGTAGTCTCAGAATCCGAGGATGAGCGAACCGGCGTAATGTGGCTATTTGTCGGATCCTGGATGGGATTAAGAAACCCGCGCGGCCATCAAATAAATGCTGATGTGGACATGACAGGTACCGAATGTCTCGAATGGCTGGCGTTTTTGTCAGCACTCATGCGCATTGTTGATCGATCCGAAAGATTCGCGTCGCCAAGCGGCAGGGGCTAGCAGCCGGAGGTATGCATCTCTGGCTTCTTCGGGCCTGTAGACATTACGGTGCTTAGGGAGTGACCACTTCTAAATTTAAGTTACTACGCTTAGGAGCCTAGCCAACGCGTTCCGGGTGTGGACCTATTCGTCCAACTCATCTCTTGTTAGATCCCGCTTGACAGGGCCGCCCCCGTCCCCCTAGACTCCGCGTGGAATAGAACACTTGTTCTATTTTGTTCAGGTTCCGTGTGGAGCGGAGAAGGGAGGGGCCGGGATGGGCGAATCGATCGTCCGCCGCTCGGGCGCCGGCACGGACGGGGGCAGCGCCCGCGATGCGGTCTTCCGGTGGGAATGTCGATGTCAGGAGCACCCGGTGCTCCTCGCCACCTATAACGCCGCCGGGCGGGTCAATATCAAGGTGCGTGACCGCTACTGGCATGTCCTCGGGCAGGTCCGTACCATCTGTCCGCGCTGTGGTGCCGAGCACGTGCTTGATCTGCGCGGCATCGGATCGCCCCGGTCGTCGCGAGAGCCAGCCGATTCCCGGTAGCTCGATCGAGGTCCCCCGGTCCACCCCGCCGCTCGTCCCCCGAGCGCCCGTCGACGTCGACCCATTCGCCCCGAGCTCCGAAGAGCCCCCTCAGCGCCGAAGCGCCCGTACCGCTGGTGCTCACCTGTCGAGCATCTCGCCGGGCCGCTCGGCCGGCCGATCCGGCCGACGCTCCCGATCACGCAACGAGGAGGCTCCGCTCATGGACGATCCGCGTCACCCCCGCCATCCCCGATCCTCACTGATCCGCCCCACGTTCTGGGACCAGACCCCGGAAACCCCTCCTCGACCGTTGCTGGTTCCACTGCTCAACGCGACCGACCTGGTCACGCCGGAGGAAGATGCCGCGCTCGCCAGGGCGATCCGGATTGCCAGGAGTGGTGATGCGGCGGCGCGCAATGCGGTCTGGATCGCCATGGAGCCGAAACTCGCCCGGGCGGTTGCCCGGGAGGCGGGGCGAACCTGGGCTGGCCCCGGTGCGCGCCGTGATGGTCGCCCCTGGGATGCCGACGACCTGCGCCAGGAAGCCTTTCTCGTCTTCATCGACCTCCTGCGGGAGTGGCCGGGCGAGGGGCCGGTCGTGCCGTTCTTGCTGACCTATTTTCCATGGCGTCTGCGAGATGTTCGGCGCCGGCTAGAGGTGGGGTCGCGTCGCGAATGCGCGGCGCTCTCGCCCCATGCGGCGACGCTGCACGACGCCTCAGCCAGCGCCGAGGAAGCCCGCGTGCTGCTGGAGGAGCTGGCCAGCCAGCTGGAGCCGCTCGACGCGGCGATCCTGCTCGGGTATGTCCGTGACGGGGAGCGCCTGGGCGCTATCGCCCAACGGCTCCACCGCGACCGGGCGACGAGCGGCCGCCACTGGCGGGCGCTTCGTCGCGATCTCCGCCGCGACCTGGCGACGCGGACGGCCGCCAAGGCATCGCCGGGCACACGTTGAGTTGCGTGAGGCGCTGATGCCGAGGGAGGAGCGGAGAAAAGCCGGCACGTCCGATCGCCGTCACGCCCCGGCTTGCCACTTTGCCACCGGAGATTAACGCAAAGGTCCGGGGGAAACCCCCGGACCTTTGCGGGCGAGGCATGATGGGGCGATGGGCCGTCCCCTATTCCTACCCCGAACCACACGTCCAGCGACCGGCGCCAGGCGCACCCGGTCGCGACGAGAGCACGTTAGTCGTTCGACTCGACCGCTGAGGATTCGCCGTTCTGATTCCCTGATTCAAGACCCTGCGTCTCGGGTGCGACGCGAATCGCGATCTTACGCGGTTTGGTCGCCTCGGACTTCGGCAACCAGATCTTGAGGATGCCATGCTCAAAGGTCGCGTCGGCCCTGCTGGCATCAACCTCCATCGGCAGGACGATCGTCCGCCGGAACCGGCCGAATGGCAACTCGTGGAGGAACCAGGTCGCCCCCTTCGTCTCCTGCGCCTCGGCGGCGTTCTGGACATTGCCGCTGAGCGTGACCGTGCCATCGTTGATCGAGACCTCGACATCCTCCGGCGTGCTTCCCGGGACCGCAGCGATGATGACGACCTCGTCGGCGGTCGCGTAGACATCGAGCGGCACGCTCCGGGCACCGCCAGCGGCGGCGCTCCGCGTCCCGGAGAAGAACGGGGTGAAACTCTCTTCGAGCAACTGCCCCATCGCGTCGCGAAGACTGACAAACTCCTGCGCCATAGGTGACCGATTGACCATGGCTCACCACCTCCATCGCGCCTTTCACGCGAATCCGTGCTCCGAGCGATCTCGACCCCGGGCGGTCGGATCAATGTGCCATCATTTTATCGGACGCTTAATATCGTGTCAATACTCTTACACGGATCGTGTCAACTCCGCGGTGCGGATTATCGACCAATCGCGCCGCTCGTGCCTTCTTGCCCACGCGGCGAACGCTCGGTGCATCGCCACCACTGAAGGGAGTTGGAGGGCCTGCTTGAGCGCTCACTAACGCGGCGGACGACGCGACGACGGGCGCCATCCGAGCCGCCGCCTGGAGCCAGTTCTGCCTGTCGGATCGTCGCGGTTCCCCAGGCGTTGACCGCCTCCCGGTTGCACCGGAGGGAGCGGTGCCGGGCACGTGCGGTATGAGCGGCGTTCGTGCCCACTACGCCCTTGTGGATCGACGAAGCAACGACGGTTGCATGACACGGCGTCTCAGATTGGTCGGAACATGCTCTATCCGCCCGCCCGGTGCTCGCCGAAGACGACACGCAAGGCGTTGGCGACCTGACCAAGTGTGGCGCCGGCCACCAAGGCGTCCTTCATCACGGGCAGCAGATTGCCGGTGCCGTGGGCGGTCTCGGTCACGCTCGCCAGCTGACGGTCAACACCGGCGCGATCCTGTCGTGCCTTGTAGTCCGTCACCCGAGCAACCTGACGATCGACGGCGTCCTGGTCGATGCGCTGGATCGGGACGCTTGCCGTGCTCTCGGCCGCGTACTTATTGACGCCGACCACCACCTCCTCGCCTGACGCTCGCGCGAGCTCCTTGCGGTAGGCGTTCTCGGCGATCGCCTCCTGCATGAACCCTTTTTCGATCGCCATCGCGGCCCCGCCTTGCTCGTCCACCTGATCGAGCCAGTCGCGCGCGACCGCTTCCAGCTCGTCAGTCAGGCGCTCGACGACATACGAGCCAGCGAAGGGATCGGCGGTATCCGCTACCCCGGTCTCCTCGGCCAGAATCTGTTGGGTCCGCAGCGCGAGCGTCGCGGCGTCCACGGTCGGCAGCGCCAGCGCCTCGTCGTAGCCATTGGTGTGCAGACTCTGCGTTCCTCCGAGTACCGCGGCCAGCGCCTGGTAGGCGACCCGGACGACATTGTTGAGCGGCTGCTGGGCCGTGAGGGTGACACCACCCGTCTGGGTGTGAAACCGCATCATCTCGGAGCGGCGGTCGACAGGCGCATACCGCTCGCGGACCAGTGTCGCCCAGAGCCGCCGGGCAGCCCGGAACTTGGCAACCTCCTCCAGAAAGGTCGAGTGAGCGGCAAAGAAGAAACTCATCCGGGGAGCGACATCATCGACCGACAGCCCTGCCACCCGGGCGGCATCGAGGTAGGCCAGACCGTTGGCGAGCGTGAAGGCGATCTCCTGGGCCGCCGACGAGCCAGCTTCCCGGATGTGGTAGCCGGAGACGGAGATCGTATTCCAGGCCGGCAACACCTTCCCGCAGTAGGCAAAGGTGTCGGTCACGAGACGCAGCGACGGTCGCGGCGGGAAGATATAGGTGCCGCGGGCGGCGTATTCCTTGAGAATGTCGTTCTGGATGGTGCCGCCCAGGCCGGTCGCATCGACGCCGCGCTCCTCGGCGACGATCTGGTACATCAGCAGCAGCAATGCCGCCGGGGCGTTGATCGTCATCGAGACCGTCACCACCGACTGGTCGATGCCCTCGAAGAGCCGTCGCATGTCGTCGAGGGTGCTGATCGCGACCCCGACCCGACCGACCTCGCCCAGTGCGCGATCGTCGTCCGAGTCGAGCCCGAGCTGCGTCGGCAGATCGAAGGCGACGCTCAGCCCGGTCGTCCCCCGTTCCATCAGCAGGCGGTAGCGCTGGTTGCTTTCTTCGGCCGAGGAGAACCCGGCGTACTGGCGCATCGTCCAGCGCCGTCCCCGGTACATCGTCGGGTAGATGCCGCGGGTATAGGGGAACTCGCCAGGGTCCGGCACCGTCCGTGGCGGATCGGGCGTCGAGATCACGGGATCGATCGCGATCCCGGAGTCGGTCACGATCGGTCGAGGGAGGGCTGCCCGGCGGGCTGTGGTCTCGCTCATCAGGTCATCCGTGGCGCCTCGCCCCATCCCCTTCCGCGGAAGGTGAGACAGCGCAAGGTCACTATCGACGATGCGGTCGAACTGACTGGCCATCCTCCCGGACGGGAGGCATCACCGGAGTGTAGGGCATGATGCACCGGCATCGTCCCACCAGCCAGCGGGATCAGCGTTTGGGAGCGTTCGCTCAGCCCTCACTCACCTCCACCAGCTCGGTCAGCACGCCGGCGCACGATTCGGGATGAAGAAAGGCGATCCGCGCGCCATGGAGTCCCCGGCGCGGCACGGTGTCGATCAGGCGAACCCCAGCGGCCGCGAGACGGTCGAGCGTGGCGACCAGGTCGTCGACCCGGTAGGCGACGTGGTGCATCCCCTCGCCCCGCTTGGCCAGGTAGCGGGCGATCGGTCCCTCCAGGTCAGTCGGCTGGATCAACTCGACCAGACCGGGTCCGGCCGCGAAGACGGCGACCTGCACCGCCTGCTCCGGGATCTCGATCCGCTCGGCGGCATCGAACCCGAGGGGCGCAAAGCGTGTCACCGCATCATCGAGATCTGCCACGACAATCCCGACATGATGGAGGTCGAGGCGCCGGCCCACGTCGCCGGTCGCATCGCTCACCGGATGATTGGAGGTCGTCATCTCACCCCTGTGCGATCGTCATTGGCCGGTTTCGTCGCGGTCGGACGCTGAAGCCACCGCGGTCGAGTGGACGACCGATCAGTCGACGCTCTCGACGATGACCTCGCCAGGGGTCGGGAACGCGGCGGTTCCCGCAAGCACCGGCGCGTCGGTCGCGGCTTTGTCTCCATCCGGGCGGAGAACGACGCCGCGCGATCGCTTCTTGGTCAGCTCGAAGTAGGCGCGCATCACACGGTCGGCGACCGGCACGGCGTAGCTGGCCCCTTCACCGCCGTCCTCAAGCACCACCGCGATCGCGATCTCTGGTTTGTCGAAGGGGCCAAAGCAGGTAAACCAGGCATGCTGGCTCTCGTACTTGCCCGTCGCTTCGTCCGGCAGCCCGACCTCGGCCGTCCCGGTCTTGCCGGCCAGCTTGATCTCCGGTTGGCCGTCGGGATTGGTCAGCGGCCATTTCGTGCGGCCGCGGGTCGCGTAGGCGGTGCCGTTTGGGGAGCCGACGACCCGTCGCATCCCTTCGCGCACCGTGGCCACGTGCTCCTTCTTGATCCCCAGCTTTCGCAGAACGGCCGGCTTCGTCGAGTCGATCCTGGAGCGTTGATCGTCGAAGGTCTCTCGAACCAGGTGGGGGCGATGGACTGTCCCGCCATTGGCAAGCGCCGCCACGTTGAGCGCCAGTTGGAGCGGGGTCGTCAGAAAGTAACCTTGACCGATCGAGACGTTGATCGTTGCCGACACCGACCAGTTGGCATTGGGATCAGCCTTGCTCAGCCAGACCGGGTCGGGAACGACGCCTGGCTCCTCGGTCGGCAGCTCGATCCCGGTCTTTTCCCCAAACCAGAACTTCGTCTCCAGCTCGGTATTGATCCGGCCGATACCTAACCCGCCGAAATAGTGCCGCTCCCCAAGCTGACCACTGTCGGGTTGGAGATCGCGGTAATGGAGAAACTCCGATTGCGGGTTGTTCTCATCGATCGGCGCCTTTGGTGCCCCGACGTTGTAGAAGAAGACATCGCAGGATCGCTCGATCGCGCCGAGGACATCGAGCTCCTCATGCCCCGATGTCAGCCAGCAGGGATGCTTCGTCCCCTTCGCTTCATTCCATGCATAGGGCACCTGAATGCCCCCAGAACAGACGAACTTGGTGTCGTTCTTGAGCGTTCCTTCCTCCAGCCCAGCGGCGGCCAGGAACGGCTTGAGGGTCGAGCCAGGGGGGTAGGCGCCGCGAAGGGCGCGGTCGAGCAGCGGTTGGTTCCGCTCCTTGCTGATGTACTCCTTGAATTTACGAGTGGAGATCCCATCGACGAAGAGCTGGTTGTCGTAGTGTGGATAGCTGACCATGGCCAGCACTTCCCCGCTGCGGGGATCGAGCGCCACCACCGAACCGGCGCCCGATTCCTTCTTGAGCGCTTTGTTCGGGTCCTGCGCCTCTGCGGCCCGGCGATCGGCGTTGGAGAACTCAATGCCGAGCCGGAGGATCTCAGCGACGGCTCGTTGGAACTCCAGATCGATCGTCAGGCCGACGTTCCGCCCGGGCAGCGCTGCCGTCTCTTTGATGACACGACGCTCGGCCCCCACCGCGTCGACCTCGACCCAGCGAAGACCGGCCTGCCCACGCAGCGTCGGCTCGACGACGCGCTCCAGGCCGTCCTTGCCGATCGTGTCGTCGAGCTGGTAGATAAAGTTCCCGGCGTTATTCAGATTCTCCTTGGCGTTTCGCTCCGACTCCGAGATTTTGCCAGCGTAGCCAAGGATATGAGACATCGATTCGCCACCGGGGTAGCGGCGAACCAGCACGTTAGCGTCGAGCTCGACACCAGGCAGCTCGGCACGGTTCGCTTCGAGCTTCAGCGCCACCTCGCGGGGGACACCGGTCTTGACGATCACCTGTTGACCGGGCGGGTTGTTGGCGATCCGATACTCCAGCTGACTGATCACCTTGACGCCTGGCATCTCCGGCAGATGCGCCCGGAAGAGCGCGGCCTGGTCGACGGTCAGCTCATCTTCGAGCCGGACCAGCGTGCCGTAGCCGGACTCCCGCTCGATATATTCAGACCAGGAAGCGAGACCGGCCCGCCGCAGCTCGTTCGCCACATCAGCCGACGTGAGGGTCCTGGACCCGGCGCCGTCGGGAAGACGATCGATGGCCTGCTTGACCGCGGTGATCAGATTGACGTTGTCGCAGAGAAGCACGGCCAGCACGTTCCCGGCAAAGAAGAAGTGCGGGGTTCCCGCCCACTCGACCGTGGTGCCATCGACGGCACTGCCATCCGGGCGAAACGCGGCCGCCTCATCCGTTCGTTCGGCAGCACCGGGATAAATCCAGACAATGAGCGGGTCGCCATTGACCTCAATGACCTGACCTGGCGGAGTCAACGGCGGCTGTTGGACGAGCTGGTCTGTCTCGGTGACGGCCAGGGTCGCTTTGCCCAGCAACTGCGCGGATCTGGCATAGACCATCGCCTCGGCGCCCTTCGGCACGTCGTTCGGGTTCAGCACCAGGGCATTGGGAAGGTTCAGGGAGTTGACGAGCTCGTTGATCAGCGCGCCGCGCTCCGGTGAATCTTCTGGGGGTAACTTGTCCGGGTCGAGCCGAACCTCCCAGGCTCGGTCGTTCTTGGCCAGCTCTCGCCCCTGGCGATCGTAGATCAGACCCCGCGTCGGCTTGATCGTCATCGCGCGCCGGATGTTGCTGCGGGCTTCAGCCTTGTAGGACTCCTCGCGGAAGAGCTGCATGAAACCGAGCCGGGCGGCGAGCACCGAAAACGCTCCGACGATCCCGGCCCGCGCCACGAACATGCGACGGCTCATGAAGAGTTGATCGGCGCGTGGGATCGAGCGATGCCGGCTCTTCCCTTTGCCGCGACGGCTGGGGGGATCGTAGGGAATACGCTTTCGGCGGACCATCAGGCCTTCTCCAGATCGCTGGACCAGCGGTTGACCCAACCAGCCACAAGGTAGAGCGGCGGAACGAGCAGGGCGTTCAGGAGCGCCTGCAGGGCGCCAATGCGGAAAATCGCGCCGGGCGCCAGGGGGAGCCCCGCGTCCCCAATGCTGCGAAGAATGCTGAGCAACAATGCATGGAGCAGGGTGGCGAGAAAGACCAGCAAGAGGGGCACGAGCATCCCGCTATGAAAGAATCGACGGCGCGCCGGACCCGCCAGCAACGCCACCGGCAGCAGCGCCAAGCCATTCGTACCGAGGTGATCTATGGCTAGCCCGTCGAGCAGCAACCCGACGGCGAAGACCCAAATCAACCCCTCGGCGACACCCCGGAGGGCCGCCCAGAGCAGCAACAAGACCAGCACCAGGCTTGGCAGAACATCGAGCGTCCCGACCGCTGGAATGAGCGTCGCCTGCAGCACAGCGGCGCTCACGATCACGATCGCAAAGAGAAGTCGAGCCATACCAACACTCTCTGCCGTTCGCAATCCGCAATCGACCGAACGTGTCCGTTTCCCGGCCGCCGGGCAGACCGCCCGCCCGTGACGAGGATGCCGAACGAGACCGGCGCGGGAAGGTTCAGTCTACCATCCCAGGCCACCACCACCGCCCCAGGAGCCAGGGAGCTAGCGCGTCCGCCGCGCCCGCTCCACCGCTGAGCGATGCGCCGCCCATTCAATCGCGTCATCAAGCGGGCGCAGCGCGACGGCCTCCTCAGCGGAGCCGTCACGGGAGCGATGACGCAACGCGGCATCGAGCAGCCAGTCCGCGAATGCGGGATTCTTGGGCAACAGGGCGCCATGGAGGTAGCAGCCAGCGGCATGCTGATAGAGCACACCCTCGGTGCCGTCGCGGCCATTGTTGCCTCGCCCGACGCGCACCCTCCCAAGCGGGGTCGCGGAGGCCCCGAGGTGGGTCAGACCGCTGTGATTCTCAAAGCCGACGAGCTCGCCGAACGGCGTATCGACCACGACATTCCCGATGAACCGCTCCGAGCCCGCCTCCGTGACGACATCGAAGAGCCCGGTGCCGGGAAGCGGCGCCCCGTCATGCGGGCGGTACTCATGCCCCAGCAGCTGGTAACCACCGCAGACGGCCAGCAGCGCGGCGCCCCGTTCAACCGCCGCGGTGATGGCCCGGCCCTTATCGCCCTGAAGGTCGGCCGAGACGGCGACCTGCTCCTGGTCCTGGCCACCGCCGAAGAAGAACAGGTCGATCTCCTCGGAGACCGGCTCCCCGATCCCGATCTCGCGGATCTCCGGCTCGATGCCCCGCCACCGCGCTCGCTGGGCCAGCGCCAGGACGTTGCCACGGTCGCCGTAGATATTCATCCGGGCGCCGTAGAGCCAGCCGATGACGAGTTTCATCCCACGCCTCCTGAATGGCGACCGGCTACTGCCGCCAGAACGTTTCAAGCGCGCCGAGATCGGTCAGGGCCGCGCGCAGATCGAGCATCGCCGTGTAGGTCGGGAGGACATAGGCAATCTCGCCGCTGGGCACCGACTCGACAAAAGTCTCCAGGGCTGGCCTGAGGGCGGGGCCAAGCGGCGTCAGGCGTTCCATCGGGACGCCAGCGTATTTGAGCCGGTTCGCCATGTCCGCCCCGCGAATGCCGGTGGTCGCGAGGGGGCCGTCACCGGTAGCCAGCATCTCGAAGTCGACATCCCAAAGCCAGGAGACATCGCGACCGTCAGCGGCCAGATCGTTAATCGCGATCAGCGTCGGCACCGATAACCCCTCGGTCGAGATCGTCAGCATCCGCAGCACCTCGTTGAACCCGACCGGATTCTTGACCAGGGCCAGCACGAGCGTGCGACCACGAAACGTCACCCGCTCGATCCGGCCAAAGGCGGCGCGGAACGCGCCCAGTGCCTCGACCGTCGTCGCTGGCGGAACGTCCAGCGCGTGAGCGGCGGCAACCGCGGCGACGACGTTGTAGACGTTGTAGAGACCGGGAACCCCGATGGTGATCTTCAGATCCTCTGCCCGGCCAGTCGTCACCGTCACCTGAAGGCCGTCGACACCTTGCAGATGGATGCCGGTGCCACGCACGTCGAGCCGGGGCCGGGCCAGCCCACAGTGCGGGCAGCGCCAGTCGCCGAGGTGAGAAACGTAGAGTGTCTGATAGACCAGGTCGTGACCGCAGCGGCGGCAGGCAGCGGCATCGGCCGCGTGCGGCAGCTCGGCGAGGTGGTAGCGGGGGTCGGGCTCGTCCAGACCAAAGACGATGCGCCGTGCCGTCAGCCCCTCGGTCAGCTCGACCAGGGCGGGATCGTCGCCGTTGACGACGACCGTCGTCGTCTCCGGGAGCGTGTGCAGCGCTGGGCGCCAGCGGGACGCGATCGCGTTGAGCTCGCCATAGCGGTCGAGCTGATCGCGAAAGAGGTTGTTCAAGAGGACGATCCGGGGAGCGACCCGCCGCACGATCTCCGGGAAGGCGGCCTCGTCCGCCTCGATGACTCCGACATCGGCCCGCGGATCGCCCCGCCAGGAGGCCCGCGCGGCAAAGGCGGCCGCGACGCCCCGCACGAGGTTCGATCCGGAGCGGTTATGGACCACCCGAGCGCCATCCGCTTCCAGGAGGTCGGCCAGCATGCGCGAGACCGTCGTCTTGCCGTTGGTGCCGGCCACCACCACCGCGCCGCGTGGCAGCCGCACCGCCATCTTGCCGAGCAGATCGGGGTCGACCCGGTCGGCGATCAGACCCGGTGCGGCGGTGCCGCCACCCCGCCCCAGCTGACGAATCGCCAGGGACGCGAGGTGGGCCAACCCGACCGCGCCGATCAGACGCGGGTCGATCGACCCCAATCGTGGGGACGACCGCTCAGGCGCCATCGGCGCGCAGCACCACGGTCACCACTGAGAGCGCCTCGTAGTCGACAAGCGGGAGCACCTTAATGGTCTGGGAGTCGCTCTGGGGGTTCTTCGTGCCCGGCTCTTCAACCCGTCCAATCAGCAACCCACCGGGGACGCGCGCCGTTCGCAGCACCTCGCTGTCGGCGGTCAGCACCAGGTCTCCCTTCTTGGTCGGGACATCCCGGTTGACGTATTCCAGCACCAACCGGCCTCCCCGCTGCCACATCCCCTTGACGACCCCGTCGGCACCCGCTTCGAGCCGCGCGCCGACGGTCTGCGACTGATCAATGAGGAGCACGACCCGTGCGGAGTGCTCGGTCACATCGGTGACGAGACCCACGTAGCTGCTACCCCGCGCGACCACCGCCATGCCGCGCTCGACCCCCTCGTCCCGCCCCTTGTCGATCGTGATGAACTTGTTGAGGTTGGCCGGGTCGGGGTTGATCACGCGCGCCTGGAGCAATTGCCACTCCTGGTGCTGCTGCTGCAAGCCCGCTTGCTCGCGGAGCTGATCGATCTCCGCCTGATTCGCCTTGAGCGCGGCGTTTTCCCGGGCGAACGCGTCTCGCTCCGCGCGCGTCTGTTCCAGCTCCCGAGCCAGCCTGGAATTGCCGTCGCCCGAGGAACCGACGCCGGAAAGGGCGTTGGTGATGGGCGCGACCACGGTCTGGAGCGCATCCTTCGCCGGATCGAGCGCCTGGCGGTTATCGAGTTGAATGAAGGCGATGCTGGTCAGGACAAAGAGGATGACCAGCATGAAGGTTTGCCGTGTCGTGAGGGTGGTCACGCATCAACCCCGCGGCGCGATCGGGTCCTGGGAATCGAGTGTCGGGCGCGGTGCCCGGCGGGGAGATCAGGATAGCATGGCTCTTGAACCGGGAGAGGGGGTCAGCGCCCCCGTCCCGCCGATCCTGCCGCCTCGCCGGGGGGTCATCCGGAGCGACGAAGCTCCGAGCCACTCGCCAGCGCCCGCCCGTAGAGGTGCAGGGCTTCCGCGACGCGACCGGTGCCGCGGGCCACGCAGGTGAGCGGGTCTTCGGCGCGGTAGACCGGCATCTTGAGCTCGGTCTGGAGCCGCCGATCGATGCCGAGCAGCAGGGCGCCGCCGCCCGCAAGGGTGATCCCGTGCTCCATGATGTCGGCTACCAGCTCGGGTGGCGTTTCTTCGATCGACGTCTTCACGAGCTCGACGATGGTGTTGACCGGCTGCGAGATCGCATCGCGCAGCTCGACCGAAGAGACCTCGACCGCCTTCGGCAGACCGGTCAGGAGATCGCGGCCTCGGAGCGTGACGCGGATCTCCTCCTCAAGAGGATAGGCCGACCCGGCCGCGATCTTGGCATTCTCGGCCGTTCGCTCGCCGATGACGAGGTTATGATCGCGACGGGCGTACTGGATGATCGCATCGTCGATCTCATCGCCCGCCACCCGAATCGAGTGGTTGATGACGATGCCGCCGAGCGAGATCACCGCGACCTCGGTCGTGCCACCACCGATGTCGACGATCATGCTGCCAATCGGCTCGTTGATCGGTAACCCGGCGCCGATCGCGGCGGCCATCGGCTCCTCGATGGTGTAGGCCTCGCGAGCGCCCGCCGAGAGCGCCGCATCCTTGGCGGCTCGCTTCTCGACCTCGGTCACCCCGCTGGGAATCCCGATCACTACTCGCGGGTGCGGCGCCATCAGCCGCTGCATGTGGACCTTACGGATGAAGTAGTGAAGCATCATCTCGACGGTGTCGAAGTCGGCGATGACACCGTCCTTGAGGGGACGGATTGCCACGATCGACGCCGGGGTCTTGCCGACCATCGCTTTCGCCTCGACACCAACGCCAAAGGCGCGCCGCGTCTTGGTGTCGATCGCCACCACCGATGGCTCGGAGATGACGATCCCCTTGCCGCGAACGTAGACGAGCGTGTTGGCGGTTCCGAGGTCAATCCCGAGATCACGACTAAAAAAGCCGAACAGCATGGAAAGGGGTCGAATCACGACCGTTAGTCCTCCGAAAGTGTTGGGCCGCTGGTCGGAGGCGAAAAGGCGGTAGGCGACGATCCGATTGGAGACGTTGCCGAATGACAGGCAACCCAACAGACCGTCGGCGAAAGTGACCAGCTGCGCGGCGAGTATAGCACGGTGCGGCCGCTGACCGGCGCGTCCGCCGGACCTCTATACTCGGGCCGGTAGTTACACCGCGATCGACGGACGATAGGGCTGACGATCATGATCGACGACGGTCCGGCAAATGGCGCTGAAACAGGGGCCGGACTTCCCGAGACACCTCACGAATTGCCGGTGGATCGAGCACAGGTCGATGCCCTGCTGACGCGTGTCCGCGATGGCGCCCGGGTCGATCTGCTGGAGGAGTTTCTGGCCGCGGTCGACTGGCGAGCCTTCGCGGCGGAGCGTGATGCGCCGCTCTCGCCGCTGGAGATCGCGCAGATGCGCGCCTACTACCGGGAGAAGTTCGCCGATGTCGGGCCGCTCTATCTAGCGGAGCTCCTCTCTACCGAGTTCATGACCGAGCAGCGCGCGCGCGGCGACATCGTCTTCTCGGAGCGTTTGCTGGAGATCGGGCGTACCGAGCCAGCCCTCTGGGTCGAGATCCGGCAATTCTTCCGGCGGAAGGAGCTCGCGACCGCGCTCTTCGCGATGGCCCACCGCCCCCCCGAGACGGACCCCGCGTGACCGCCAGCAGGGGGGCCACCGGACGGTCTTCGCGGTGATGCCAGGTGTATCCTTGACGTGCGTTCGCGAGCCGCTGGACGGCGGGTGGGCAGGGACGCGGAGCCTACGGGGGAAACGAGTTGGCAAGGATCTGTATCGTCGGCGGTAGCGGCTATGTCGGTCTCTCCTATGCGGTGGCGCTGGCGGAGCTTGGCCATGATGTCGTCGGGCTCGATGTCGCGGCAGACCGTGTCGTCGCGCTCAACGCCGGGGAAAGTCCGCTCCATGAGCCAGGGCTTGCCGAACTGCTCGACGGCAACCTGACGGCCGGGCGCCTGCGCTTCACTACCGACTACGCGACCGCGATCCCCGGCGCCACGTTCGTCTTTCTCTGTGTCGGCACGCCCTCCCTCTCGAACGGCGAGGCCGACATGCGGCAGGTCCGGGCAGCGGCAGCCGCCATCGGCGAGCATCTTCCGTCCGGCTCGCGGACGATCCTGGTCAACAAGAGCACGATGCCGATCGGCTCCGCCGATCTGGTGACGCAGATCGTCGCCGAGCACGCGGCCCCGGGGGCGGACTTCCATGTCGTCAGCAACCCCGAGTTCTTGCGGGAAGGGTGCGCGATCGACGATATCTTTCATCCCGACCGGATCGTCCTCGGCGCGGAGGATCGCGACGCGGCCGAGGAGGTCGCCGCGCTCTACGCGCCGCTTGGCGCTCAGACGCTAATCACCGATCGCCGCTCGGCCGAAATGATTAAATACGCCGCCAACGCCTTTCTGGCGACGAAGATCTCGTTCATCAACGAGGTCGCAATGATCTGCGAGCGGCTTGGCGCCGACGTGACGACGGTCGCCGAAGGAATGGGGCTCGATCCCCGGATCGGGACGCGCTTCCTGCAGGCGGGGCTTGGCTTCGGCGGATCGTGCTTTCCGAAAGATGTCGGCGCCCTCACCCACATGGCCGACGCGTCCGGTCTGCACCCGGGGCTCTTGCGGGCGGTGCTGGAGATCAATGCCGACGCCCGCCGCCGCTTCGTGACCCGTGCCGAACGCCTCGCGGGCGGTTTCGATGGGCGGACCGTCGCGGTCTGGGGGCTCGCCTTCAAGCAGGATACCGACGATCTGCGGGAATCCCCCGCGCTCGACATCATCGCGATGCTCCAGGAGCGCGGCGCGGCCGTGCGTGCCCATGATCCGGTGGCGATGGAGAAGGCGCGGTCGCTGCTGACGGGGGTCACATTCTGTACCGACCCGTATGAGGCGGCAACCGGGGCGGACGTGGTGCTGCTGGTCACGCCCTGGCGACAGTACGCGGGCGTCGATTTGACCCGGGTCGCGGGGGTGATGACGGGAACGCTGCTCCTCGACGGGCGAAATCTCCTCGATCCCGCCGCCGCGGTCGACGCCGGGCTGCACTATGAGGGCATCGGCCGCCATATTGACCGCGGCGCCGCCGGTCCGCTCCCTGCCGCGACCTCGGTCATTTCCGCAGGAGCCTCCTCGCCGTCGATGGCCAAACAGTCGCAGGCACCAGGCGATTCGCTCGACTGAGCCAGATCGCCGCGACATCGCCGGGCAAGCATGCGCCACCGCGATATGATGACGCGGTCAGGGGAGGTCGTGGGCAGGGCACCAGAAAGCCGCGCTGCCGGTGCCGAATGACCACCGTGTGCGTTGAGCGGGGTTCGGAGCAGATGCTGAGTGAGTCGTCCTTGAAGATCGAGCGAGAACGTGTGACGCCTGGCATGCCGTGCTGAGGTCGACGGAGCGAGCGTTCGCGAAGGTCCCGTTCCTGGCGACACTCAGCGCCGCCGAGCGTCGTCACGTCGCCGACCATGCCGAACTGGCCAGCTTCGCCGCCGGCGCGACCATCATCGCTCGCGACGAGCCTGGCCGCACCCTCTATGTCATCCTCAGGGGCCGCGTGCGCGTCATCCGGGCCGGCAAAGCGACCGCCGGGGCCGCACCGCTGGCCGAGTTCGGTCCCGGAGAGTTCTTTGGCGAAATGGCGCTGCTGGAGAATGCGCCACGCTCCGCCGATGTGGTCGCCGTCACCCCGACAACCTGCGCCCTGCTGACCTGGGACGTCTTCCAGCGCGATCTCCTCGGCAACCCGGGGGTCGCCACCGCACTGCTGGCGGCGATGAGCCGCCGCTTGCGGGCCCTCTCGGAGCTCCATGAGCGACCTCAGGTCGAGACCAGGGTGCCGGCGAAGGAACGCGAGCGACGCATCCTGCGCGAGGGCGAGGCGGCCATGGTCGCCGACATCCGCGGCACGCTGGTCGTCAAAGAGCACAACCACTTCACGCTCAGTGACCGGGACGGAAACTTCCCGATGGGTAACCGCGCCGGGCTCGGTCTCTATCTCGGCGACACGCGCCACCTCTCGGGCTACGAGCTCAGCCTTGGTCGCGTTCAGCCCGTCGTCCTCGTCAGTACCGCCCATCTCGGCTACGCCGCCGAGCAGCAGCTGACGAACCGCGACCTCACCACGCGCGGCCGGACGGTCCGCAAGGAGACGCTGCTGATCAGCCGGGAGCGCCTGGCCCACGACAGCGGGTTCTACGAGGAGATCACCGTTCGCAACTTCAACCCGTTCCCGGTCGCGATTGATCTCCACCTCCGCTTCGCCGCCGACTTCGCCGACATCTTCGAGGTCCGCGGCGTCGGTCGCGACCAACGCGGCGTCCACCGGCGTCCAACAATCGCGGGCGACACGGTGACGCTGACCTACGACGGGCTCGACGATCGGCGATACCAGACCGCCCTCACCTTTACCCCGCGGCCGAGGCATCTCGGGTCGACGACAATGGATCACCGCGCCCAGGTTGAGCCCTTCGGTGAGTGCGTGCTGCGGGTCCGGGTCGCAGCGCACGTCACGAGCTTGAGCGAGAGCGGCAACCACGATGACGGTCGGACCCCGGAGGAGACACCCTACGCGGCGCAGCAGGTGGCACGAGCGCAGCATTCCTATGAGGAGTGGCGTGCGACGGCAACGCGGATCGTGACCGAGAGCGAGCTCTTCAACGCGACGATTGACCGCTCCGTCGCCGACCTCCGGCTGCTGGTCAACCGGCTGGACGGTCAACCCTATTTCGCGGCCGGGATCCCCTGGTTTGCCGCCCTCTTCGGCCGCGACAGTCTGATCACCGCCCTGCAAACCCTCGCCTGGAAGCCAGACCTGGCAGCCGGCACACTTCGTCTCCTCGCGCGCTACCAGGGGACGGCGGACGATCCCTGGCGCGATGAGGAGCCGAGCAAGATTCTGCACGAGCTGCGAACCGGGGAGCTGGCGCGGACCGGACGGGTGCCGCACACACCCTACTATGGCTCGATCGACGCGACGCCCCTCTTCCTCGTGCTGGCCGCCGCCTATCACGACTGGACCGGCGACGATGCCCTGATGCGCGAGCTGCTGCCCCATCTCGACGCCGCGCTCGACTGGTGCCGGGTCTGGGGTGACCGCGACGGTGATGGCTATATCGAGTACGCCCGGCGCTCGGGTCAGGGGCTGGCCAATCAGGGGTGGCGCGACTCAGGCGACGGCATCCTGTTCCAGGACGGCCACCTGCCCGAGCCACCGATCGCCCTGGTCGAGGTTCAAGGGTATCTCTACGCCGCCTATCGCGGCATGGCGCGCGTCCTTCGCGCGCTGGGTGATCAGAACGCGGGGCGAGCCGATGAGCTCGACGAGCGGGCGGCGGCGCTGAAAGCGAGGTTCAACCGCGACTTCTGGCTCCCCGATGTCGACTTCTACGCCCTCGGCCTCGATGGGGAGAAGCGCCCGATTGATGCGATCACCTCCAATCCCGGCCAGGCACTCTGGACAGGGATCGTCGACGAAACGCGGGCACCGGCGGTAGCCGCCCGGCTCCTCGGCGAAGACCTCTTCTCGGGCTGGGGGGTGCGGACGCTCACCCGCACCGCCGCCGCCTACAATCCGCTTGGGTACCACCTCGGCACCGTCTGGCCGCACGACAACGCGCTGGTGGCCGCCGGGCTCCGCCGCTACGGCGCGGCACCGCAGGCCAACCGGGTGCTGACGGGGCTTCATGAGGCCGCGCTGGAGTTCCCCGACCACCGGCTGCCCGAGCTCTTCGCGGGGATCGCCCGCAGCAGCTACGGCGCCCCGATCGGCTACCCTGTCGCCTGCTCGCCGCAGGCCTGGGCGGCGGCGACCCTCCCGTTTCTCCTGACCGACGCCCTGGGTCTGCATCCGTCGCGCGGCGGACGGTTGTTGCAGATCGTCCGGCCCATCCTTCCGTCCTGGTTCGGCGATGTCCGGGTACGAGGGTTGCGCGTCGGGGAAACGCTGATCGACCTCGATTTACAGCAACCCACGACGCCGGGCGACCCGGCGCGGGTGACGATCGAGGGTCAGCAGGGGGCCCCGCTGGAGGTACGCATCGTCGCCGAGCCGGACCAGGCACTGCGGTCTGTCGCGACGACCGCGAGGGCCTGACACGTCATCGGTCGAGTCACGGGACATACGCCAGCGCCGAGCCGCCGATGACCTGCGTGATAACGATGCTCGCCTGAGGCGCATACCTCGGTCCCACCTGGCTGGTGGGTCGGTTGGAGACAACCGGTGGGGTGGGGTCAGACCGAGCATCCTCGACGTCGCTCGGCATGACGGTCGAGGGGTGATCGCCAGACGGCGGAAGCTATCGGAGCTGCGGCTCGGCGCTGACAGTTTGACGGAACGCTTCGAGGGTGCGGCGCAACCCATCGTCGAGGTCGATCTCCGGTTCCCAGCCGAGGAGGCGGCGGGCCTTGGCGATGTCCGGTTGGCGGCGCGACGGGTCGTCGATGGGGAGCGGCCGCCGGATGAGCGGTGAGGTCGTGCCGGTCAGCGCGCGAACCTGCTCCGCGACCTCCAGGATCGTCATCTCCCGCGGATTGCCGAGGTTCACGACCTCGCCGGCCAGTCCCGGCGTCTCCATCAAGGCCACCAGCCCCCGCGCCAGATCGGTCACGTAGCAGAACGACCGCGTCTGCAAGCCGTCGCCAAAGATCGTCATCGGTTCACCCGCCAGCGCCTGGCAGCAAAAGCTGGGGATCAACCGTCCGTCGTCTGGACGGGAGCGCGGCCCGTAAGTATTGAAGATGCGGGCGATCCGGGCATCGATACCGCTCGTGCGGGTCAACGCCATCGTCATGCTCTCGGCGAAGCGCTTTGCCTCGTCATAGCAGGAACGCGGGCCGACCGGGTTGACGTTGCCCCAGTAGGCCTCCGACTGCGGATGCACCAGCGGGTCGCCGTAGACCTCAGAGGTCGAAGCTAGCAGAAAGCGCCCCTCGCCTGCCCGCGCCAGATCGAGCATCGCTCGGGTCCCGATTGAGTTGACGAGCAGCGTCTCCATCGGCCGCCGGACAAAATCGGGAGGACTGGCCGGGCTGGCCAGGTGGTAGACGCGGTCATAGGTTGCGGCCAGGAGCGCCGGAGGAAGATCCCGCGTCAGGTCGGCCTCGACCACGCGGAGCCGCTCGTCCTGCTCCAGCTGCTCTAGGTTCGCGCGCCGGCCGGTCGAAAAATCGTCAACGACGGTGACCCGATCGCCGCCCGCCATGAGGCGGTCGACCAGATGGCTGCCAATCAGACCGGCGCCACCGCTGACGAGGACGTTCACGACGGCCGGCGACCGCTCATGCCGCCGCTCGTGATGCCGCGGTCAGGATCGCCCGGACCGTCATCCCTCGAGTCACCCGCAAGCGGTACTCGGCCGAAGCATGGATGTCATCGAGGACGTCGATCCCCTCCCCGGCCCGCTCCGCGGCGGCCCGGACGGTGGCCTCGTCCAGCAGTGACCCGGTCAGCGCATCTTCGACCGCGGTGGCGCGGACCGCGCTGGCGCCAGTCCCGGTAATGCCAACCCGCAGCCGCTTGCAGCGGCCATCCGCCCCGACCGCGACCACTGCGGCGACCCCGACCGTGGCGTAGCCCGACGCCTGGTTCGCCAGCTTCTGATAGCTCATGCCAGTGCCAGGGGCCGGAATCGGAATCTGAATCTCGGTCAGGATCTCCTCAGGTTCAAGTGCGGTGGTCAGAAACCCGAGAAAGAAGTCCTGAGCGGCGATGGTTCGTGTCCCACCAGGACCCTGGACCAGGAACTCCGCGTCGAGCGCCAGCATGGCCGCCGGGTAATCAGCCGCGGCGTCGCCATGGGCCAGGGCGCCGCCAAGGGTGCCGCGATAGCGCACCTGCCGGTCGCCGACAACCGCGGCGGTGTCGCTGAGGAGCGAACAGCGACGCCGCACGGTCTCGTCGCTGACAAGCGCGGCGTGGGTGGTCATCGCTCCGATCCGAAGCGTGTCACCATCCTCGCGCACCCCGGCCAGCTCCCCGAGGCCACCGAGGTCGATCAGCAGCGACGGCTGGGCCAGACGAAGTTTGAGCACCGGGAGCAAGCTGTGCCCCCCGGCGAGCAGCTTCGCTCCGTCGCCATGCTGCTGCAGCAGCGCGATCGCGTCGTCCACGCTCGTCGCCTTGTGATAATCGAAGGTGGCCGGATGCACGTCCTGTCCGCTTCCGGGGCATGGCCCCAATGCTCGCTGATGGCCGGGGAGGTGTCGATGGCTCGCTAGACGGTTGGCACGGGTCGCGGGATGGCGCCGGCCGCCAGCTTCGCCGCCGCCGAGCGCACCGATGCCACGATCGGCTGGTAGCCGGTGCAGCGGCAGATGTTTCCCTCAATGGCGTGGCGAATCGTCTCCTCGTCGGGATCCGGGTTCTCCGCCAGCAGGTCGACCACGGTCAGCACCATGCCCGGCGTGCAATAGCCGCATTGGACACCGTGCTCCTCCCAGAAGGCTTCCTGGACCGGGTGGAGCGTTCCCCGTGGCGCCAGACCCTCGATCGTCGTCACCTCGGCCCCATCGGCCTGGACGGCGAGAACCGTGCAGCTTTTGACCGCATGACCGTTCAGGAGCACCGTACAGGTGCCGCACTGGCTCGTCTCACAACCGATATGCGCGCCGGTCAGCCCGAGGTGATCGCGCAGGTGGTACACGAGCAGCGTGCGCGGCTCGACCTCCGTCGTGTCGAGCTTCCCGTTCACGGTCACCGAGATCGGAACCTTCAACTGTCTCTCTCCTTTGGGCTGAATCATCGGTCAGTCGTGCTCGCAGACCGCGAACGGACGCGGCTCTCGTCAACGGAACGCGCGGAGGCGGCCGGCGTCTCTCCTGCCGAGCTCATAGAACGCCGTTTAAACGTCGGGATCGCCACCGGCCGTCGACTCGTTGCCGACCTTGCCCGCCAGGCAGTTGAAGAACTGGCCGACGACCATCTTCGCGGCTGGCTGCATCACCCGCGCGCCAACGCGAGCAAGCGTGCCGCGGACATTAGCGGTGCCGTTATAGCGGACGAGGGTCTGCGTTCCGTTCTCCAGCTCAGTCAGCTCAAGCGTACCCTCGCCGGAAACCTGCCCGGCTCCGCCTTTCCCCTCGACCAGCATGCGGTAGCTTGTTGGCTCCTGCTTATCACTGATCTTGACCCGGCCCTGGTAGGTCCCGCGGATCGCGGCGACGCCGATCTTCATCGTCGCCTGATACTCGTCGGGTCCGATCTCGTCCAGGCGCTCACAACCGGGCAGGCATTGCTTCAACGTCTCCGGATCGAGCAAGAATTGCCAGACCCGAGCCCGCGGCGCGGTGAACGTATGTTCCCCTGAAAGATCCATCCCCGCTCCCTCTCCCTGATACGCGGCATCCCCGCCGGGGACGGCGGCGAGTGTAGCATGGCCCGACAGGGTCAGGATCGCTGGTCCGGCGCGACGGATGCTAAGCTGGTCGGCATCGACATTCTGGATGCGATCCTCCGTGGAGCGACCCACCGCATGACCAGCTCGGAGCCGGGTGATCGCGGCGCGCCGGTCATCGCCATGACCGCTGCCCGGCTACGCCGTCGGATCTCCATGCCGCGTGGCGGCCGCGATCCGAGGGGGATGGCGGCTCTGGCCGCCAGAGGGTGGCAGGAGCGGTTCGCCCTGCGCCGGGGCACGATCGCTCGCGCCTACATTCGTGGTACGGGGATCGAGATCGGCGCCCTCAACAAGCCTCTCCGGGTGCCCCGGGGGGCGCGCGTCACCTATGTCGACCGTCTACCGGTGGACCAGCTCCGGCAACACTATCCCGATATTCCACCGGGGTCCTTCGTGCCAGTCGATATCGTCGACGACGGCGAGCGGCTGCCGACGATCGCGTCGTCGTCGCAGGACTTCGTCATCGCGAACCACTTTTTGGAGCACTGCCAGGACCCGATCGGCACACTGGGCCACCTGCTACGGGTCGTGCGACCGGGAGGGGTGCTGTATATCGCCGTGCCCGACAAGCGCTTCACCTTCGATAGCGAACGACGGGTGACCCCCTTAGGCCATCTGATCGCCGACCACGAGCATGGTCCCGAGCGCTCCCTCCGGGACCACCTCGACGAGTGGGCCCGGCTGGTCGATCGGGTCCCGGCCGAGCGGGTCGCCGCCTGGACCGATCAACTCCAGCGCATCGGCTACAGCATTCACTATCACGTCTGGTCGCCACCGGAGCTGCTCGAGCTGGTGGTCTGGCTGGGGCGCGACGGCGCCCTCCCCTTCACACCGGAGCTCTTTCTTCAGCGAAAGGAAGAGATGATCCTCATCCTGCGGAAAACGTGACGGCCAGCCGCCCGGCAGATGTGAACCGTGCCGGACATCGCCTCGCCAAGCGCCCTTACGGCGTCGCGTCCCGCCAGCGCCGCCAGTCGGCGATGATCCGGGTATCGTGCGGGAAGGCGAGCGGGGGCAACGCCGCGACCGGAAACCAGCCAGCGGCATCGAGGTCGTCGGCGGCCACCGGCTCCCCGCGCGCCGCGGCCGCGGCGTAGACCGCGAGAACAACCGTTTCCCCCTGCCGTGAGTAGAGCCCGATCAAGGGACCGATCTCGACCTCAAGTCCGACCTCCTCACGGACTTCCCGGACCGCCGCATCCTCGACCGCCTCGCCCCGCTCCACGAACCCGGCGGGGAAGCTCCACTTCCCCGCTTCCCGGCTTCGCGGACCGCGCCGGCCCAGCAGGAGCTCGCGGCCGCGCTGAATCACCACCGCGACCGCCAGCTTCGGATCAAGATAGGTCACCGCGCCGCACGACCCACAGACGGGTCGCGGGCGGCCCTCGATCGGGCGCTCGGTCGTCCCTTCCCCGCATTGCTGACAAAACGCGGCGACCATCAACTCGTCCTCACTTCCGGGACCGGCCATCATCCACGGAGTGTAGAGCGCCATCGGCATTGGGGGAGGTGCGCCGGAGAGCCGGTTCAGGTGCTACACTCTCACGACGTGCAGGGAGCGGAAGGAACGACACGAATGGCCACAGGTACGATCAAGACGATTCGCGATGATAAAGGCTTCGGTTTTGTCGCCCCAGACGGTTCAAGTGGGCGAAACGACCTGTTCTTTCATCGTTCAGCGGTCTCGAACAATGGGTTCGATCTGCTGCGCGAAGGACAGCGGGTCACCTTCGATGAGGAGCCGGATCCCCGCGATCCCACCCGGCGGCGGGCAGTCCGCGTCGAAGTGAGCGACGACGAGAACGAGATGTAAACCGGCTTCGGCCGGAACCACGGAGACCCAGAGCACCGGGCGCTCGGCCCGGTGCAACCACGACAAGCAGCACCCGCACGCACCGACGGCCCGCCTTTGAGCGGGCCGTTGGGTTTTAAGCGAATGGTGCTTTAGGAATGTCCGACCGGCATCGACGATTCGCCCGACCACCGAAAGCGGCGGACCGGCCGCATCGCCTCGATCTGGCTGATGGTCAACCAGGCGCCTCGCCGGGCCCGGGCAAACAGGACCGAGGCGGCGGTCACGATCGTCAGCGCGGCGATCCAGGCAACATCGTGCCGGGAGGGAAGCGGGCCGGTCGCGCGAGGCGCCGCCCGCAGGGCGTCCACATATCCGGTGCGGCCATCAACCGTCATTCGGACCGCGTCGCCCGACCGCAGGTCGCTGACGGTGACTGCATCGCCATCGCGCACGACGCGCGTACCGCTGTCGACCATGAAGGCCACCGGGTCGCGGGAGCCGGTCTCGCGGATGCCAACGACTCCCGCACCAACTGCCACGACCCGTCCGGAAATCTCAACGGTCGGGGAACGAAACACCACCTGGGAGCGGTCAGCAGCGGTCGCCCCGCCCGGCAACGATGATGAGATCAGGAGCATCACCGCGACGGCGAATGCCCCTCCAACGAAACAGGTCATCAATCGAGCATGTTGAAACAGTGGTTGAACCCGAGATCGCCGGTGCATCATATGAACCTCCTGACGGGGACGATCGCGGGGACCAATCGACGGCGCCATCGCCACCTTTCCGCGTACGTACTACGCACCCCGCGTGCCATCGGTGCCAAGTTGTCACAATCACCGCCGGCGATGTTCCCTCCCTCTGACGTTGCCAGATCGTCGTCCTCCTGCTCTGATATTGATGGTCGGGCGGATTCAGCGCTGAGCGCGGAAGGATGAGTCATGGCGCGAACCAGGATCAACGCCTCGCATGTCATCGCGTACCAGAACGGCGGGCACCGGCATCTGCGGGACGGCGTCGTGGTCTACGAGGGGAACGAGGTCATCCACGTCGGGACCAGCTTCGATGGAGCGGTCGACGAGACGATCGACGCCCGCGGCAAGGTGCTCACGCCCGGTCTCATCAATACCCACGCGCACCTCTCCGAGTCACCGCTCGACAAGAGCTTCGTCGAGGATATGGGCAGCCGGCAGTTCTACCTATCAGGACTCTTCGAGTATCTGCCGGTGCGTTCGGCGGCGATGGACGACGACGCGGCGCGGGCCTGCCTCGCCTACTCGATGGCGGAGCTGATCCGGACCGGCACGACGACGGTGCTGGAGGTCGGATCGCACGGCGATGATGCGGTGCGGCAGGCCGAGCGATTTGGGCTGCGGCTCTACGTGGGACAGGGATATCGCTCCGGCCGGTGGTTCACCGATGACGGATCGAGCGTCAAGTACGCCTGGGACGAGGAGGCCGGTGAGCGCGGTCTGGATGCCGCGATCGACTTCATCGAACGGGTCGACGGCACCGGGGACGGCCGGATCAAGGGCTTCCTCTCGCCGTCGCAGGTCGATACCTGCACCGAGCGGTTGCTGCGCCGCTCGCGGGAGGCGGCCACGGCCCTCGGCGTTCCCCTGACCCTTCACACGTCGCAGTCCGTCAATGAGTTCCAGGAAATGATCCATCGCCACGGCCGGACGCCGATCGAGTGGCTGCGCGATATCGGCTTTCTCGGCCCGGACGTCATCCTCGGCCACGCGATCATTGTCGCTGGCGGATCGTGGGCCAACTATCACGGCGACGATATCGCCATCCTCGCCGAAAGCGGCGCCAGCGTCGCCCATGCCGCCTGGGTCTTCGCGCGGCGTGGGATCGCGATGGAGAGCTTTCCGCGCTACCTGGCAAGGGGAGTCACCATGACGATCGGCACCGACACCTGCCCCCAAAGCATGATCGAGGCGATGCGCTGGACGGCGGTCGTCGCCAAGATCGTCGATCGCCGGACCGATGTCGCCACGGCCGCCGATGTCTTCAACGCGGCGACCCTCGGCGGCGCCCGAGCGCTGGGCCGGGACGACCTGGGCCGGATCGCCCCCGGCGCCAGGGCAGATCTGCTGCTCTGGGAGAGCGAGACGCTCTGTATGACCCCACTGCGCGACCCGATCCGCAACCTGGTCTACTCGGCCACCGCGGACGACCTCGCGACCGTCATCATCGACGGCCGGGTCGTGATGCGCGACCGCGAGATCCCCGGCGTCGACATCAGCCAGTTGACCCGTGACCTCCAGGCCGCGGCCGAGCGGATGTGGCCGCGGATGGCAAGCGGCGACTGGGCCGGTCGTGGCGTCGACGAGCTGTCGCCTGCGAGCTTTCCCGCGTATGCCACCGAGATGGCTAATGGTCTCCATCAGGAGCAGCCGTAATGCCGGGGCAGCTGCCCCAGCACTCCGGCACATAGCTCGTCGCCGCGCTGGAACAGTCCGGATGGGAACGCCTGCGAACCTCCGCCGGAAGCCACGTTAAGCTCAGGTGAGTCGTGGGGTTCGGGAGAGTCGTCGTACCGGGTCACGGGAACAAGTCTCTACCGGTCGGCACGATTTGGAACATCCTCCGCCAGACTGGTCTGACCGTTGCCCAGCTCATGGAGCTGCTGTCGATGCGTCGCTACACCGTGATCCTTACTCCCGAATCAGATCGCCGGGCGTTCAATGTCACGGTGCCGGCATTGCCAGGATGCTTCACGTGGGGAACCACGGTCGCGGAGGCATTGAAGATGGCGCGTGACGCGATTGCCACCTATCTCGAAGGTGAGGAGGACGCCCCCGCGGACGACAGCGCTATCATCGCCAGCGTCAACGTCCCGGATAGCGTGCCGAGCGTCGCCTAAACCCTCCGCCTTCCTGACACCCCACCTGACGCACCCGGCACCCCGGACGCCACCGCGGCCATGGAGGAGCCGACAAGGCTCCCAGCGGCCGGACACGTCCAGGCTTCTGAGACGCTGATCATCGGGACTGGATGGCAACAGTCGTTGTCTTCCGGCGAATGGTCGAGACGGGCTTCCCGAAGAGTCAATTGACGAGCACCCCGGCTCCGTTCCACCGAGCACGGCAGCGCCGGCTGATCGCCCGCTCAGCGTCACGACCGTTCGGCCCCTCGCCCGGGCATCGAAACAGTGGCCGTTCGTCCATCTGCCGGGAACGTCCTTCCCGGGTCAATCGGGATGCTGCTCCCTGTCCCCCGGGAGTACCCGACCGCTACCCTGGAGCCAGTGCTTCCCCTGGCGGGACCTGGATAAGGCGCAGCGCCATGACGGCGTCCGGACTTCGGCGGGAGGGCGATATCGCACCACCCCGACCACCGAGGCGATGCAGCTGGCCGGACAGTCCGGCACTGGCCCGCGACCGAAAACACGTACTTTTCCGAATAGACGCCGCGGTGGGTGGGGCCAAGAATGGAGGAGGTGGCAGGGGCCATCTTCGACGACGCCGGCGGGGCGTGGACCCGGCCGCCCCGCGACACATCACGGATGCCCGGTGCATCCGCATTCCCCCGACCGGCCCATGCGTGCAGAGGAGTCACCCCGTGGACGACTGAGCCTTCGACCAGCTTTCCCGCGCGATGGCCCGCGGTCTGCCGCGCCGGGCGTTGCTCGCCCACCTCGGCGCGGGCGGACTCGGTGCGGCCCTCTTCGGCACTATCGGCAACGCGCCTGCGCGCGCCGCCATGCCCGCGACCCAGGCCGCGACCTGCCAGCTCGACGTGGTCGCCAACGTCCGCCTCGGCGCCGGCGCCGGCGCCACGATCGGTGGTGCGGTGCCGGGCGAACTGCGGGGCCAGCTCAGCTTCGGCTTCGACGATCGGGGCGCCATCAGCGACGGGCGGATGCGTCTGGCCGACGGGCAGGAGCTGCCGGTGGTGGGGCAGGCCCTTGGCCGCGCCCTCCATCTGCGAGTGGCCACGGGGAATCAGCTACTGATCCTGGTCGGGACCGCCGAGCAGGACCTGGGGAGCTGTCAGGGCACCGACGACGGTCTGCTGACCGGACCCCAACCCGGCGACCTGGGCGACTGGCATGCCACAGCGACCTCGCTCGGCCAGCGCGGCGCAGCGAGTGGTGCGGCGAGCGGCGGGAGTAGTGGGAGCGGGGTTGCGAGCGGCACCGGCAGCGGCAGCGGGTCGACCAGTCAGGGCCATCGTCAACGCACGGGAATGTACTTGACCATGCGCGTCATTGATCGGCCCCAGGCACGCCGAAGCCTGGGGCCGCGGCCGGGTTCAGGGCGCGAGCGACATAGGCGTCGATCTGGGGGCGCCAGAGGCGCCAGAGGCGGGCGAGGTCGCCGATCGGGTCGTCGGCCCAATCGACGCGGAGATCGACGATTGGCCAGGGAACCTCCTCGGCAATCAGCAAACCGGCCGAATGGACCGGACCGGCCTCCCCACCGGCTGCTAGCCCAGCGGCCAGCGCCGCTATCAGGCGGTCCCCGAGGTGGCCATCGGGGTTGGGCGCAAATGCCTCGACCATGGCTCGGGGCACGCCAGCACTACCCAGCAGATTCCCGGCGGCGACGCAATCAGTCGCCTCGGCGGCGCCATGAAGACCCAACGTCTCCGATCCGGAATAGCTGTCCGTCCGGCCCTCGTGATCGACCACGGTCAGCTGGCGGTACGGGAGCAACTCGTTCTCCCGCTGGAGCAGGGAGATCGCTCGTGCCGGGGTGAAGCCGTCCGCGATGAGATCGAGCAGACGCGGCCCGAGCCGGGGATCGGTCGAGCTCTGGGTGCAGACCGCGCCAACTCCGGCCCGGGCATGGGCACAGCGGGCGGCGACCGCCGGGCTGGAGGAGGAGATCGCCACCCCGACCATGCCGGTTCGCCCACAGCGCGCCGCGATCGAGAAGGTCATGGCGAACCTTCCTCCGGTCGGTCAGCCGGGATGACGGCGGTGATATCGATCTCGACCAGCCACTCGGGTCGCGCCAGCGCGGTCACGACGAGCCCGGTGGAGACCGGGTGGACCCCCCGCAGCCACCGTCCGACGACCCGGTAGACCGGCTCCCGGTAGCGCGGATCGGTCAGGTAGATGACGACCTTGACGACATCCTCCAACCGGCTGCCAGCTTCGGCGAGCAGGGTCGCGGCGTTGGCCATCGCCCGTTCCGCCTGCGCCTCCACATCGCCGATGCCGATCGATGCCGCGGTCTCAAGGTCCTGACCGACCTGACCGCGCAGATAGACCGTGTTGCCAGCGACCACGGCATGGGCGAGATCGTTGTCGAGCCGCTGCTCGGGATAGGTGTCCCGGGTATTGAAGGGCCGGATACGGCGGTGAGCGGGATTCACGATGGGCGTCCGATCGGTTCGATGGCGGTGGCGGCATTGCTCATCGGCCGAACCCGTTCGGAGAGACCCGCCGCCTTCTGGACCGCGGCGAGCGGTCCGTCCCAATCGAACGAGCGATAGACGGCAGCCAGGTTGGCGAAGGGCGGCGACTGCGCGAAGAGCTGAAAGGTCAACCGGTGCCCGGCGTAGTCGGAGTTGACGAGGTCGCGGGCAAAGGCGAGCAGGCGGCGGCGATCCTCGGCGATCCAGTCGTCGTTGACCGTGTAGAACTTCTCCAACCAGGGCCCGGTCACCGGGTGGCGGAAGCTCGCCGCGTCTGGCGTGACGCAGATCTGACCGCCGCAGAGCTCGCGGGCGAGGTGCATCATCGCCGGCAGCTGCGAGCTCGCCAGCACGCGGCCAGTGTAGAGAAGCGACTGATTCGGCATCAGCAGTCCGCCCGGGCTCGGCTCGGCCGTGGCGATCGCCGCGGTCAGGTGAGCATTGATCCCTTCCCGGTAGCAGGCGAGGGCGGCCAGCTTCTCCTGGACCGCCTGCTGCTGCTCCAACCCGGTCTGGCGGGCATTGAAGAGGGCGGCCCCAATCAGCAGGTCGGCCAGCCGCAGGCTGCGCTGCACGAAGGCGAAGGCGCTGTAGCGATGGAGCGTCGCCCGGATGTAGGCTGCCGCCCGGGTATGGCGGTAGAAGAGCACATCCTCCCAGGGCACCTCGACATCGTCGAAGACGACCAGCGTATCGATCTCATCGAAGCGGTTGGCGAGCGGGTAGTCCTCGGCGGGGGCGCGGCCCGCGAAGCCGGTCCGGCAGATATGGCGAATGCCGGGCGCGCCCATCGCGACGATGAAGCCGACCGCGTAGTCGGACAGCTCGTCATTCCCCCAGTTGGCGATCGTCGGCTTGACGAAGGCCTGGTTGGCATAGGCGGCGGCGGTTTCGTATTTGGCGCCCCTGACGACGATCCCACGGTCGGTCTCCCGGACGACGTGCAGCAGCATGTCCGGGTCCTGGTCCTGCGGTCGTTTGGAGCGGTCGCCCTTCGGGTCGGTGTTCGCCGAGACATGAAATGGGTCCTCCCGCACCGACCGCTCGACATGGGTGCGGATGTTGGCCGAGAAGCGGGGGTCGACCTCGTTCAGGACATCCTGACCGTCGTAGAGCGACCACATCTCGCCGACCGTCTCGTCGCCAACCCTGGTCACGATCCCACCGATATCGTCGAGCACCATATCGACGGCGCGGCGCTTGGCGTGCCAGTCGTCCACCGATCGCGGCAATTTGGAGCCGATCGCCAGCGAGTCGCCGGTCGCGGGATCGCGGTAGGTCATCACGTCCCGCGTGGGCGGCTCGTGGGCCAGGTCGTAGATCCGGGCTCGGACATCGACGATCGGCTGGAAGGCCGGGTGGGTCGGCACATCGTCAACGCGTTCACCGTTCATCCAGACCTCGCGGCCATCACGGATCGAGGCGCGGTACTCTTCACCGGTTCGGATCATGCGCGAACCTCCAGGGTGTCCCCGCCAGCGCATCGCCGCGATAGGAAAGCATCGACCTGACGGAGGCAGCTTAGCGCAGGGCGTCCAGAGGTCAATCCACCCCAGAGGCGATCGCCTACCGGGTCGGCCCCGTCCAGAGGACCGAGCTGGTTCCGTGTGGCAGGACACCCCGAGCCCGATACCCAACGATCGGTTGAGCAGCCACGAGGAGCACGGAGATGCAGTCGCAGAAGCCGGTGATCTATGGAGCGGGGGCGATCGGGGCGGTGATCGGCGCCTACACCCAGCGGGCGGGCAACGACGTGCTCATGGTCGATAAGGCCCGCGAGCACGTCGACCGGATGAATGAGCACGGGCTGCACGTCTCCGGCGCCGCGGACGATGTCACCGTCCCCGTCACGGCTTGCCTGCCGGATGAGCTGCCAGGCGAGCTGGAGCTGGTCCTGCTGGCGGTCAAGAGCCAGGACACCGGGGCGGCGCTCGACGCGATCGTGCCGCGACTGGCTCCCGGCGGCGCGATCGTGTCGCTTCAAAACGGGCTGAACGAGCCGCGGATCTCCCAACGCGTCGGGTCAGATCGGGTGATCGGCGCCTTCGTCAACTTCAGCGCGGACTACAAGGGACCGGGGGAGATCCTGGAGGGCGCGGGCGGCAACGTCTATCTCGGCGAGCTGGATGGCCGGGAGACGGCACGAATCGCCCGGATCGCGGACCTCATTCGTCCCGCTCGCCCGGTCGTGGTCACCGGCAACATCTTCGGCTATCTGTGGGCGAAGCAGGCCTATGCCTCAATCGCCTTCGCGACGGCCCTGGTCGATGCCCCGATTGGCGACATCCTCGATTCAGCGCGCAACCAGCGCGTCTGCATCGCCCTTGCCCGGGAAGCGATCGCGGTCGGCACCACGCTGGGCTATCAGCTGGAAGCGTTCAGCGACCTCGACCCTGCTCTCTACGATCCGCAAGATGAGGGAGGGCTGCGGCGGGTCTGTGACGTCTTGCAGGCGTACGGTGAGCGGACGCGCCACCTGGCCAAGAACCACACCGGGATCTGGCACGACCTGGTCGTCCGCCGCCGCAAAACCGAAGTCGATCCGATCCTCGGTGAGGTGGTCAGGCAGGGGGAGGCCCATGGCGTCGATGTTCGCCTCAACGAGTCGCTCGTCGCCATGATCCACGAGATCGAAGAGGGACGGCGCGCGATGGGGTGGCACAACTTCGACGAGCTGGAAATCATGGCGCGGGATCAGGCTAAGTGGCTCTCGTTCTGAACGCCTGATGCACCGCGGCCGCTCGGCCCCGACCACTATCCGCCCGGTCCAGGGACACGTCGGAGACGCCACCAATTGCTCCGTCGTGCCACCGGTCCAGTACACTCCGGTCCGGCATCGACGCTGGAAGCGCCGGGCGTGATGGGTGGCCGATGGCCGGGGAACCAGGGCGACTCGTAGAGCGGCCATCACCGGCCCAGGCCTGGCCGCCGGTCAGGGACGTGACGCCGGCATGATCGACACACGACCTGTACCGGAATAGCCGAGCACGCTCGTCGTGCGACGAGACGGCGATGCCCGTCCACACCGGGCAGATGCCCAGTCGTGGTGGCTCACGACGGGAGCGTCTGGCACGATGCGAAACGAACGAATGCGTCCGTCTCGAAGACAAGAAACGAACGAGTTTGCCATCGTGAGACCACCATCGACCCGCTGACGCCCTCCCGGAATGGACCGTTGCGGCTGGATACTGCCGGCCCGGAGACGATGTCGACGCCGTATGAGGTGCGCCACGACCGGTTCGCCGGGGAGCGGGATGCCCTGGGGCGCCGCTGGAACCGGGTGGCGAACCTCCGTCTGCTCGCGTTCCTCGCCGCGGCCGTGGCACTCGGGTTCGGGATCTGGAATCGTGCGCCGGTTCTCATCGTGGCGGGGATCGCCCTCCTGGTCCTGTTCGGGCTGCTCGCCCGGCATCACGCCGATCTCGGTCGCCGTCGCCGCCGGGCCGCCACGCTGGTCGAGATCAACCGGGAGGGAATTGCCCGCTTCGCGCGGGACTGGAACGCGCTGCCACTCCGGCATGTCGCCCGCGCGGCAGCGGACCATCCGTTCGCCGCCGATCTCGACCTGTTCGGTCGCGCCTCGGTCAATCATCTGCTCGATAGCGCGACGACCCCGATGGGCGCCGCCTCGGTGGCGCGCTGGCTGACCGATCCCGCCAGCCCGGAAACGATCCGCGCCCGCCAGGCGGCGGTCATCGATCTCGCCCCACGGCTCGATCTGCGGCAGGAGTTGGAACTGCTGGGCCGTCTCCGCGAGCGGGGCGCTCCCGACCCGGAGCCATTCTTTGCCTGGGCGGAAGGGAAGCGCTGGCTCGCGGATCGCCCGCTCCTGCGAGGACTCTCCTGGCTGCTACCCGGGCTCTTCTGGGGGCTGGCGGCGCTGCAGATCGCCGCGGTGACCGTCCTGCCGTTCTGGCTCCTGCCGCTGGCGGCGATGATCCTCGTCAGCCAGACCGCCGGTCGCCAGGCGCACGCCGTGCTCAGCCATGTCTATGGGCAGGAGGGGGCGCTCGTCGCCTACGCGGACCAGCTCCAACTCCTCGCTGGCGCGGGCTTCGCGGCGGATGAGCTGGAGCGATTACGCGCCACCCTGACCACCACCGGCCAGCCAGCCCACCGCCACCTGTCCCGGCTGCACCGGCTGGCCGGGCTGGTGATCCCCGCGTCGTCGCTGGCGTATGGGATCGTCCAGGCGATCACCCTCTGGGATCTTCATCTCGTCGCCGCGATGGAACGATGGCAGGTCGTCGCCGGAGGGCGGGCCCGATCCTGGCTGACGACCGTGGGCGAGATAGAAGCGCTCGCTGCCCTTGCCATCCTCGCCCATGACGAGCCGTCGTGGGCCTTTCCAGCCGTCGACAACTCCACCAGCACCCTTCAGGCGTCTGCCCTGGCGCATCCGCTGCTCCCCGCCTCGACCCGGATCGGCAACGACGTGGAAGTCGGGCCGCCGGGCAGTTTTCTCCTCGTCACCGGATCGAATATGTCGGGAAAGAGCACCCTCCTGCGGGCGATCGGCGCCAATGTGGTGCTTGCCCAGGCGGGGGCGCCGGTCTGCGCGGCGGCCTGCTCGCTGCCGCCGCTCACCATTTGCACCAGCATGCACGTCGAGGACTCGCTGGAGCGGGGTGTTTCCTACTTCATGGCCGAGCTGCAACGATTGAAGGGGGTGGTCGACGCCGCCCGGGATGCGGCCGGTGGCGAGCGCCGACTACTCTTTCTGCTCGACGAGATTTTGCAGGGAACGAACACCGCCGAGCGGCAGATCGCGGCGCGGCGCATCGCGCGGCATCTCGTCGCCGCTGGTGCGATCGGGGCGATCTCCACGCACGATCTGCAACTCGCCGAAGCTCCGGAGATCGCGACGATCGCCCATCCGATTCACTTTCGGGAAACCGTCTCGACCGATGGCGCCGGTCCGGCGATGAGTTTTGACTACACCGCTCGTCAGGGGATTGCGACCTCCACCAACGCCCTTCGCCTGATGGAGATGATCGGCCTGGATCTGCAACCATCCGACGCGCCCTCCTGAGTCGGTGGGGAGCACCGCCCACATCGTCGCCCTCTCTCTCGGCCGAGGAATGGGGCCGCCATGCGCTCCCGGATGATAGAGAACCCCGATAAACGCGGCGCACCCGCGTGATGATGGCCGCGGCGCACCCGCGTGATGATGGCCGCGGCGCACCCGCGTGATGATGGCCGCGGCGCACCCGCGTGATGATGGCCGCGGCGCACCCGCGTGATGATGGCCGCGGCGCACCCGCGTGATGATGGCCG
>JAABUR0100001210.1_pt1 | contig 48057 bp, 38 predicted proteins | sample 5560091 | NCBI WGS metagenome assembly JAABUR01 (sample SAMN10711879, study PRJNA513375) | rock metagenome | isolation source: Antarctica rocks | place: Antarctica: Victoria Land, University Valley sud | reverse complement strand
GCGCCCGTTGCCAAACGGCGCGCGCGCATCGAGCAGCACGATGTCGCACTCGCGCCGGAGCGACCAGAAGCCAAAGCCATCGTCCAGAATCACCAGATTCGCGCCCATCTCGCGGGCCTGGCGCGCGGCTGCGTGGCGATCGCGCCCGATGACAACGGGCACGCCGGGCAAGGAGCGCGCGTGCTCAATAGGCTCATCGCCTGCCTGTTGTGCGCTGGCAAGGACTTGCCAGCCATCCGAAACCACCAGCCCCGCAGCCGAGCCCGAGCCGCCGTAGCCGCGCGAGACGATCGCCGGGCTCAGCCCGGCTTGCAGGGCGCGCTGGGCCAGCCAGCGCACGCAAGGCGTCTTGCCCGTGCCGCCCAGCGACAAGTTGCCGACTGAAACAACTGCGATGCCTTCGCCTCGCGGCTGCCCAAAACGAGCGCGGCGGCGGCGAAGCCACCAGCGGTAAGCCAGCTCAGGAATCGAAGGGCGCGGCGTCATGGGACTTGGAAAGTAGTGCAAGCGCAGCGCTCAACTGAAGCTGGCGCTCCGGTGGCAGCTGGAAACAGCTTCAAGTCGGCGCACCATCAACGCTGCGTCCCATCAACAGCCAACTCGATCTTCTCGTTCAGCAAAGCCTGCACAATCGCCTGTGCCACCCGCGTGGAAGCGCCTCGGTGTGGAAGTAGCGCTTCCTCAACGCGAGCAGCGAACTCAGCGCGAGCCGCTTCTCGACTGGCTCCGCTGCGCTCACGGAGCCAGGACGATAGAGCCTCGCTCAGCTCGTCCTCGTTGTGCACCATCCGCCCCAGAGCGTGCTCCTCAACCAGCGCCGCCGAGATGCGGAAGTTGGCCACGTGCGGCCCGAAGGCCACCGGGACGCCGCTCAGCACGGGCTCCAGCATATTGTGGCCGCCGCGCTCGATCAGCGAGCCTCCGACAAAGGCCACTTCGCCAGCTCCGTAAATCTGCGCCAGCTCGCCCACGCTGTCCAGCACGATCACGGCATCCGCGCAAGTACTTGCGGCGATTCGCGAGCGCAGGACGGCCTTTAAATTCAGGTCGCTCAGCAAAGCCAGCACTTCGCCAGCGCGCTCGATGTGGCGCGGAGCGATCAGCAGGCGCAGAGCTGGAAACTCGCTCTTGAGCCTCTTGTAAACGCGCGCCACAACTTCTTCCTCACTGGGATGAGTCGAGCCCGCGATCCACAGCATTTGCTCGGGCGCGATGCCCAGCGCTTGCTTCCAACGCGCCGCTTGCGTCTCTTTACCTTGATTCGGCTCAGCCGCGTCCAGCTTGACATCTCCAGCCACGAAGATCGGAGCGCCGCTTCCAGCCAGCGCCTTGATGCGCTGGGCATCAAAGGGCGAGCGCATCAAGAGAGCGCTGAAGCTGCTCAGCATAGGGCCAAACAAGAAGCCGAGCCGAGCCCCATCACGCGCCAGCCGATCCGAGACACGCCCGTTGACCAGCAGCGTGCGCACACCGCGAGCCCGGCACGCGGCGAGGAACAGAGGCCACAGCTCGGTTTCGAGCGTGACGAAGACGCGGGGGCGAACCGCGTTCAAGGCGCGGCGAACCGCTGTGGGTGCGTCAATGGGATAGAAGCCAAGCGCGTCCACCTCGCCGCTACGCAAAGCTGCGCGCGCCGTTTCCATTCCGGTGTCGGTCGTGACCGAGAGGAACAAGCGAGCTCTGACTCCGCGCGCCTCAAGTACTTGACGCAGCGCGCGAGCCACCACGCGAGCCGCCATCACTTCGCCGACCGAAACCGCGTGCATCCAGACCACGGGCGCTCTGGGCGCTGAACTCAGGGCGCGCCGAGTTGAAGGCGGCGAATGCCCCCACATTCCGCGCGTCGAGGCCGCGGACTTGTGCAGCACGCGGCGGCGATAGATCGTGTACAGCCACAGCGCGGGCGAAAGCGGCCTGAGCAGAGCGCTGGCCAAGGCAAGCCGAGCGTGTGCAGAGCGAAGGTTCATGGGGCCGCCAGAGTGTGCCAGAAGAGCGCACGGAGTTGCCGCAAGTACTTGAGGAGCATCTTGGTGAAGAATGCAGCAGCGAGGTGTTACAATTGCAAGCAAGGGGCGGCTCAGCTGCCCGAAATTCGGCGGGGAGAAGCAGATGAAAATTCACAACCACAAGGCGCTCGCGTTGCTGGCTTTAGGTGCAGCGGGCACTCTCGCAGCGGGAAGCGCGCAGCTAAGGCCCGTTCCCGCTCTGGCTCAGGACACAGGCGCACCCGACGTGAGCACACCCGACACGGGCGCTCAGTCCAAAGCGCCAGCTAAGGCTCAGGGCAAGGCCACGGTTGATCCGCAGGCGCTAGCGTTGCTGGAGCAGATGGAGGCGGCTTACAAGGCGCTTACGTCCTACTCGGGGACTCTCAAGACCAGCGAAGGGAGCTCGATTACGAACAGTACATTCCAGTGGAGCAACCCCAACCGCTTCGCTTGGAGGCTGAGCAAGGGTAAGAACAGCCTGGCAGTAGTCAGTAATGGCACGGCGATGTTCGTCCTCTCATCGAGCGATAAGGCCCATTACTTGAGGCAGACGGCATTGCCTGGGCGGGACGCGCTTAGAGCAGCCGTCCAGCAAACCAACGGCGCCGAGTGGCTGCCGCATATGCTGAGCGGCGAGAGCCTGACCGGAATGCTCGGGCTGAAACAGCCAACCAACACCTCCTCGGTCGCGCTGAGTCAGCCCAGCACGATTGGTGGAGTTCCAGTTGATGTTATCGTCCTTACACAGAGAGACCCTCTTACACAGAGAGACCCTAAGGTGCCCAGTGTTGGGGATACCATTTCTCTGGCTCTCGGACGCAAGGACCACTTGCTGCGTCAGATAAAGATCACCCCAGCGCGCGCAACTGGAGCTGGCGAAGGTGGCACAACTCAATCCAGGGCCTTCATCGAGACCTACTCCAACGTTGAGGTCAACCCCACTCTACCCGCCTCAACGTTTGCCTTCACGCCACCTGCAGGAGCCAAGCCTGTTGAATCGCTGGAGCCGCCTGCTTACGATCCTCGCCTCAAGCCCGGAGCCGCGCCCATTGGCTTTAGCGCCAAGGACTTGAGCGGCAAGGCGCTGAGCTTGACTCAATACAAGGGCAAGGTCGTCTTGCTCGACTTCTGGGCGACTTGGTGCGGGCCTTGCGTGGGCGAAGTGCCCAACGTCGTGGCCGCTTACAAGAAGTTCCACCCGCAGGGCTTCGATGTGGTGGGCATCTCGCTCGATCAAGACCACGCGGCCCTAACCTCGTTCATCAAGGAGCACAAGATGCCCTGGCGTCAGGTCTTCGACGGTAAGGGCTGGAACGCCCGCGTGCCCGGCTTATTCGGCGTGCACTCGATCCCCTTCGCTCTGCTCATCGGGCGCGACGGCAAGATCGCCTCGCTCGATGTGCGCGCCGAGGCCCTGCAACCCGCCATCCGCGCGGCCCTGGCGAAAGGACACGCCACTTCCAGCGGACGCAGCACCCACAGAAGGCACAGGCACAGCTAAGCCGCGCGCAGAAAACACGCAGGGCGGGCTGCAAGTACTTGCAGCCCGCCCGCTGTGGTTTGCGGCGCGGCGCTTCGCTTCCTGTTCAGCGTGACCTGGGCTCGCCGCGGTATCCATTAATGTCAAGCTCACTCTGTCCCGCAACCGTCACCACCGAGCGCGCAGGCAGCTCAACCGCCAGCCTGCCGCCGCGCCCCACTCGATCCGCTTTTGGCGCGACGTTTTGCGCCTGCTCCGTGCTTCGCACAACCGAAACTGATGCGTTGGGCGGCAAGCCTTCGAGCATCGCCGTGCCCGGCCCGATCGGGTTGATGAGCAGAATCGAGAAGCGGTTTGGCTTCAGCTCAACCGAAGGCAGCACCTTGAGATCGTCGCTGCTGGACTGAGCCCAGCCGATTGTGTAGCCCGAGGGCAACGCGTCCTGCATCTGGCGCACGACCTGCCAGACCGGGAACGGCGTTTGGCCATCGGCGCTGAGCAGAGGGTAATCGTTCTCGTAAGTCCAATAGTCGATCAGCTCGGCTCCGCTCAGGCGCAGCGTGCGCTCGTAGGCCAGGGCCGTCTTGAGCGCGTTATCCCAGGTCGGCCAGGGGTTGGGCGCTTGCCACAGCTGAGAGTCGTGCCCGGCCTCGGTGCACCACACGGGCTTGTTGAACTGGCGGCCCAGCGCCGCGATCTGCAAGTACTTGAGGTCCGGCGCGCTCATCACGTCCCACGAGTGGAAGGCCAGCGGGCCCAGGAACGGCGCCAGGCTCTTGTCTTCGAGCAGAGGGCGCACGTAATCCACGCAGTTGGCGCCGTTGGCCGTGTCGCCCACCAGAAACTTGGTCTTGAGCCCCAATGCGGCAAAGTGAGGCCCGGCCACGCGGATGAAATCGGTGATCTCAGACGAGCTGAACTTGAAGTTGACGCCGTAATCGGCCTCGTTGAAGGAGAAGGTCTGCGCCTCGGCGTGGTATTTGTCGCGCGCCGTGAGCAGGAACTGCGCGATGGCTTCGGCGCACGGCAAGTACTTGTCGCGCGGCAGGGCGCGGCCTTTCTCGGGCTCGCCGGGCAGCATCCAGAGCGGACCTTCCCACACCGAAAGCGTGATCGGAATGTGGTGCGTCGCCATCGCCTGCATCTGCAAGAACGCGGCGTGCGCCTGAGCCTCGTCCTTGTAAACGCCGGGCTGCGGGGCCCAGAAGTTGAGCGGCAGCCCGATGCGCGCGTGCTTCACGCTCAGCTTGTCCAGGTTGAACTGAGCCACTTTATCCAGAGGCTCGGTCGCTCCGTAGCGAGGCTTGGTGAAGTTGCCGCCGAAGCCCAGCAAGGTCTGGCGAGCCTGCTGCAAGCGCAGCGCGACCCGAGCCTGGCCCAGAGGATTCTGCTCGGCAGCCAGCGCGACCAACTGCTCCAGAGACTGGCTCTTGCCAAAGTCCTGGATGCTCAGCCCGCCCACTTCCAGCGTCTGCGGCCCAAACGCCAGGCGCAGCGAAGCCATCACTTCGCCCGGAGCGTAAGACGCACCGGACACAAAAGGCACCAGAACACGCTTCCAGACTCCGCTCGCGGGCCAGGTCGAGACGCCCATCGAAACCGACTTGCTCCAGGGCGCGCTCGACTTCTCGAACAGGAACTCCAGGTGCGCCGGGCCTTTGCCCTCAGCCGCCGCGCCGCGAACCGAAAACGAAGCCAGCAGAGCATCGCCCTTCTCCACAGCCGCAGCGTTGGGCATCGTGAGCTGAGTCGCGTTGGTCTCGGCAGCCTCGGCGCCAATGGCGATACGCAGCGCGCGCTCGAACGGCTGTCCTGCTGCGGGCACAACCTGAGCCTTGGATTGAGTGCGCTCCAGACCGCCAACGGGCGTGCTCAGCAGAGCATCAGGAGCCAGAACCGAAGCGCCCCCGGCCATGGACAGCGGCTTGGGCTGAGCCAGAATCGAAGCGGCGGGCAAAAGGGAAGTCGCGCCCACAAGCAGGACGCGGAACAACAAGGGGGAGGTTTGCATCGCTTGCTATTGTAGCGTCTGCAAGTACTTGAGGGTGTGTTTCCTACACCGGGCTCAGCGGGGCTGACGCCCTCTTCCAATCAAGAAGGCTGGTGCCAAGCTCAGCCTTGATTGAGAGGGACTTAGCCCCGCTGAGCCCGGAGTTACAAGAGGCTTTGCTACGCGCTCGCGGCCACGCTCAGATCGTCCAGCGCAACACCCGAAACTGCTCCGTTGCCATCCACAATGTTCTCGCGGGCCACGAAGGACTGCATCTGGAACAGGCGGAAGTATAAGCCGCGCTTTTCCAGCAGCTGAGGGTGCGTGCCCGACTCGACGATGCGGCCCTTGTCCAAGACCAGAATCCGATCCGCGTTCTGGATGGTCGAGAAGCGATGCGCGATGATGAGCGTGGTGCGGCCTCGCATCAGCTCTTCCAACGCATCCTGCACGAGTGATTCGCTTTCCGCATCCAGAGCCGAAGTCGCTTCATCGAGAATCAAGATCTTGGGGTCGCGCAAGAGGGCGCGCGCGATGGCGATGCGCTGGCGCTGCCCGCCCGAGAGCTTGAAGCCGCGCTCGCCGATGGGCGTGTCGTAGCCCGCGCTCTGCCCGCGGATGAACTCATCGGCGTGGGCGCGGCGCGCGGCTTCCAAAATCTCGGCCTCGCTCGCTTCGGGACGCGCATACGCAATGTTGTCGCGGATCGTCCCGTGAAACAGCGTGGTTTCCTGGGGCACCGCGCCGATGTGCGAGCGCAGCGAATCCAAAGTCACAGCCCGCAGATCCAGGCCGTCGAGCGTTACGCGGCCTCCGTCGGGATCATACAAGCGAGGCACCAAAGCCGCGATTGTGCTCTTGCCGCTGCCGCTGAGCCCGGCCAAAGCCACCACTTCGCCGGGCTTGATCTCGAAGCTCAGCTCGTGCAGCACTTCGGAGCCTTCGGTGTAGGAGAAGCGCACCGACTCGAAGCGCAAGTGGCCCTGGACTTCGCGTGCTCTCAGGTCAATGGCATCGGGCGCGTCGCGAACTTCGGGCTGGGTGTCGAGCATCTCGAAGAGGCGCGCGGCGGCGGCCTCGCCTCCCTTGAGCATATTGCTCAGCCCGGCCACAGCCTTGAAGTTCATCGCGGTGCGGTGCATCGCGAAGAGGAACACGATCAGGGCCTCGGACTTCATGCCCGAGCGCACGCCCAGCCACAGCACCAGCAAAACGCCCATGTAGCCCACGAACTCGATGATCGGGGCGAGGTAAGCCTGGATGCGGATCGGCTTCATGGTGCGCCGATAAGCCTCCTCGTTGACGCGCTTGAACTGCTCGATCTCGTAGCCGCGCGTGCCAAAGGTCTGCACCAGGCGCATCGCCGCGATCTTCTCCTGGAGATAATTGGTCAGCTCGGCCAGCTGCTGCTGCAATTGCCTGCTGGCCAGGCGGATGCGCGCTCCGGCCCGGCTGATGAGCCAGGCTGCGGGCGGCAAAATCACGAAGATGGCCAGCGAGAGCTTCCAGTCCCTGTAGAACATAAAGCCCAGCGTGCCTATGGTCTCGACCGGAGCACGCACGGCAGAAACGACAGCTACAGTGAGCACGGTTTGCAAAGCGGTGAGGTCATTGGTCAGGCGCGACATGATCTCGCCGGTGCGCGTGGACTCGAAGAAGCCGACCGAGAGGCTCTGGAAGTGCGCGAAGAGATCCTGCCTCATCTGGGTCAGGGCGCGCTGGCCCGTGCGCTGGATGAGGTAGGTCATGGCGTAGTCCACAAAGGCCCGCGTGATGGCCCACACCAGGACGACCAGCATGAAGATGTTGAGCTGGCGCATCATCACGGCCCAGTTCACCGTGGAATCGAGCATATGGCGAAACTGCGCGCCCAGCGAAGCATCTGACGCGCCCTTGCCAGCCGATTCCTGGAGCGCGTCCACCACCTGATCGGGCTTGGCCACATGCATAATCTGCTTCAGCACGTTCTCGAACAGAAACAAGAACACGCCCGAAAGCGCGCCTGAAACGATCATCAACACAATCGAAACCAGCACATCCCGGCGATGAGGCAGCAAATACCGATACAAGCGCTTGATAGGCGAGGCAACAACAACAGAAGGCGAAGAAGAAGCGGGCATCACAAGAATTGAACCACAGGCGCCACAAACGCGCACCCCAAGTACTTGCAGCCGCTCAGCCGAGCAACTCTTCCAGCAAATTTATGGTGCCCGAAGTCGCTCCAACACTCAGCCCTTCACCCAGAGCGCCCCGAACTTCGCGATAGCCCGCGCGCATTTCCTCACGCCGCTTGGAGTCATCGAGCAGCAGCTCAAGCTCGCGCGCCAGATCGTGAGGGTTGCAGCGCAGGCCCAGCATCTCGGGGACCAGAGCGCGCTCCAAGATAATGTTGGGCATCGCGACGTGGCTCGCCTTGCGGCTCATCAGCAGCCACTGAGCGCGCACAATCGGCGGCACATCATAGGCCACGACCTGCGGCGCATCGGCCACAGCCGCTTCCAGAGTCGCCGTGCCGCTCTTCACCAGAGCCGCGTCGCACGCTTTTAAAATCGCTGCCGCCTCGCCCTCGCGCACTTCGATGCCCGACAAGTACTTCTGCGCGCGCGCCTTCGAGCCGCGAGGCACAACCGAAACGAAGCGCACATCACGCCTCCTGGATTGAATGATGCGAGCCGCTCCTTGCATGGCAGGCCCGATGAGCTTGAGCTCCAGATCGCGCGAGCCCGGCAAGAGCGCCACAAGTACTTGCGACTGGCTCAGCCCCAGCGAACACCGCGTTTCCTCGCGATCGGGAGCTGCGCCCACGATTTCGAGCAGGGGATGGCCAACCCAGGTCGCACGCCCTCCGGCCTCGTTCAAGCGCCGCGCCGACCACTCGAACGGAGTCGCGATACGATCAGCCAGAGGAGCCACGGTCAGCCCGCGCTCGCCGCTTTTCTGCCACGAGCGCGGCGGAAAGTAATACAGCGAGCGTATGTTTAGCTCGCGCAAGGTTGGCAGCAGGCGCGCGTTGAAGGCGCCCCAATCGCACAGCACAACAGCATCCGGCTTTTCCAGGCGCAGCCACTCAAGGACTTGCCGCCACGCCCGCAACACGCGGGGCAAAATCGCCAGCACCGAAGCGAAGCCGATCACGCCCAGGCCTCCGGTGGGCGCGATGATCTCGCAGCCTGCGGCCTTAAGGTGCTCGCCTCCCGCCGCGAACAGAAGCCATTCGGGGTGGCGCCTCTTAAGCTCGCGCGCCAGCAGAGCGCAGTGGATGTCGCCCGAAGTGTCTCCAGCAACAAGCAGAATCCTGGGCCGACGAGTCGAGTTCATATCCATCGGACTTACACAGATGAGCCAGCGATTCCTGTAGGGGCGCATGACAATGCGCTCTCCCCGCGCGGCATTCCTACGAGCCAACCGCGTTAGTCCTAACCCAAATCAAGGAGCGGCTTGGGCTCGATTAAGCTCAGCCTGCTCTTGCAAATAGCCCGAGACGAGTACATCTTGGCCGCAGCTTTCGTGCACCACGTGATGCAGCCGAGGCGCCTGAGCCAGGCTCAAAGCCTCAAACCCAGCGACAGCAAAGCGCCCTTCGCCAAGAAAAATCGGCGCCACAAAACAGTCCGCGCGATCCACAACGCCAGCCCCAAGAGCTGAGCCCGCGACCTGCGCGCCGCCCTCGATCATCACGCTGGCCAGGCGCAGCGACCACAGTTTGCGCAGCAAATCGCGCCACGCCACACGCCCGCTCGCATCCGATTCGCACTCAAGTACTTGAGCGCCCGCTGCTTCCAGAGCGCGTCGTGGTTCGGCCTGAGCGTTCTGAGCCACGGCGACAATGGTTGGGATTTCGCGAGCCGTCTGGATGCAAGTACTTGCGAGCGGCGTGCGCGCGCCCGAGTCCAGAATCACGCGAGCCAAGGGCCGCGTCTTCTGACGGCCTTCGAGCCGAACCGTCAAGCGAGGATTATCAGCGAGAACAGTTTCCACGCCGACCAGAATGGCGTCGCTTTCGAAGCGGATTTCGTGAGCGCGGCGGCGCGAGGCTTCACTTGTAATCCACTGCGATTCGCCTGAAGGCAGCGCGACCTTGCCGTCGAGCGACACGGCCAGCTTCAGCGAGACGAAGGGCGAGGCTCGCACCACCGAGATCAGGAAGTCGTCCATGGCGCGGAAGCACTCGCGCGCCAGCACCCCCTCCAAGACTTGCACCTGGGCTTGCCTCAGCTTGGCGAAGCCGCGCCCGGCCACGCGAGCATCGGGGTCGCCCACGCCGCACACCACGCGACTGATGCCTTCGCGGATGATGGCATCGGCGCAGGGCGGCGTAGTGCCCCAGTGCGAGCAGGGTTCGAGAGTAACGTAAGCCGTGGCTCCACGCAGATCGTGGCCCGAGGCTTTGGCCCTGGCGATAGCGAAGGTTTCAGCGTGCGGCTGGCCATCGCCGTGCTGGGTGTGGCCCGCCCCAAGTACTTGCGAGCCGCGCACCAGGACGCAGCCCACGCTGGGGCGAGGCGAGGCCAGCCCACGCCCGAGCCGGCTTTGTGCGAGAGCCAGGCGCATCCAGTGCTCGTCGCGCGCTTCGGTTTCGAGGAGGGGAGCTGAGCTACTCACGAGAGAGTGTCGTCCTGATTGGAGATCTTGGTGATGTTGGGAATCTTGGAGATGCTGGGCGCAGGAGTCTTGGCGCGCTCGATTTCCTGCTGGGCGAGCAGGCTCAGGCCCGCGCGAAAGGCCGCTTCCTGAGCCGTAGAGCGAGCGCGCACCCGCCACAAATCCTGAGCCAGCAAGATGAGCCCGACCAAGATGAAGATCATGGCCCAGCCCAGAATTTGCAGCCAGGAGCGCCCATCAAGGCCCAGATGAAGGGCGCGCCGAGGCCAGCCCCAAGACGAAGCGAAAGCCAGCAGCCCCAGCGACACGCACCACACCAGAGCCGAGGCCATGCGCCAACGGAACTGAGCCCGCCCGATGAGGGCGTTGGCGCTCGCGTCGCGACGCACGCGCCCGATCTCGAAGAGCACGCCGCAGCCAATGGCGAGCAGGGCCAGCAGGCACAGAGCCGCAAAGGCCAGCACGCCTGAGGGCACACCCAGGAGCCCGCGCGTCCATGAGGAAGAGGAAGCCGAAGCAGAAGGCATCGCGCCCAGTATAAGCGCCGCGTTCAACAGCAGGATGAGAGAACAAAAACAACGCGCGCAAGCCGGGTGAAAAAAGATGCGGCTGGGGTAAAATAAAGAAGCCACATCAAAATAGGCGCCCGCGAGAGCAAGTACTTGGAGCTTGGCACAACCACGAGCGGGCCAGGAGAAACGACCATGAAACGCACTTTTGCGCAACGCGCCGCTCAATCTCGCCCTTGCAGGAGCCTCGCTCAAGGCTCCGCCAGGCGCGCCAAACCTTCGGGCTTTACCCTGATCGAAATTTTGGTCGTCATCGCCATCATCGCGATCCTGGCTTCCATCTTGTTCCCCGTGTTCGCTCGTGTGCGCGAGTCGGCTCGCTCCACGTCCTGCCAGTCCAACCTGAAGCAGCTAGGCTTGGCCTTCACTCAATACGCGGCGGACAACGGTGGTAGGATGCCGGGCGCGGGCAACTGGCAGAACTGGGGCGATGGCTTCACGGGTGGCGATCCGGCCAACAACCCTGGAATGCGCGGTGGCCACTGGGTCGCGGGCAAGAACGGCGTGAAGGGTGACGGCAGCGACGGTGCTCTGTCTTCGCTGAGCGAAGTGAGCGGAGACTTTCCGCCCACCGGCCTGAAGGCCAGCGTGGAGCAAGGCGGCGTCTATAATTACGTCAAGGACGCTCGGGTCTATGTCTGCCCCTCGAACCGCGATGGGCAGGTCAAGGGCCTGACTTACAGCATGAACTGCGCTCTTTCGGGCGCGCCCTCGGGCCGCGTTCGCCTGCCTTCCTCCATGATCTTGCTGCTGGATGAGTGGCGCGCCAGCGATGGCTACTTCTGGGCCGTACCTAACGACACCTCCACAGATCGCATCACGCCCGACCACAACGGCTCGGGCAACCTGCTCTTCCTGGATGGCCACGTCAAGAACTACACCAACGACGCTTTTCCCATAACCGATAAGTCGTCCCAAGGCCAGGCCAACAAGGGAGCGGGCATGACGCGAGCCAACGAGCCCGCCTCGTCGTCCGCGCCGCGCTTCCACGACATCGCGCTGGGCCCCAAGGGCTCGGCTTATCCCAGCCCCTTCCACGGCACCACCGATTCCTGCATCCAGGCCGTTCCGTGACCTCTTCTGTCTCACAAAACGCCGCGCTTCGAGGGAAGCGCGGCGTTTTGCTATCTTCATCACAGCCTCAAGATCGCCCTCAAGTACTTGCAGCCTCCGCTTCACGCCGCGCACCTCGCTATGTCCACTCCGGTCACCTACCGCGACGCCCTGATGGATCGCTACGCCCTGCTGTACTCGTGGCTGCCCGATGATGGCCCGTTATTGGACGTCGGCTGCGGCAACGGCATCTACACCTCGTGGCTGTCCAAGCGCGCCGCCCACGCCCCCGACGAGCCCAACCGCTTCGCTGTGGGCATCGACCACAACAGGAAGAACCTGCACTGGGCCAAGTCCGAGTTCCCCTCGACTCGCTTCGTGGCCATTGGCGGCGAGACCTTGCCCTTCAAGGACGAGTCCTTCCAAGCCGTGATGTGCACCGAAGTACTGGAGCACACCCGCGACGACCGCGCCACGCTGAGGGAAATCGCGCGCGTCACGAAGAAGGGCGGCCACTTGATCTTGTCCACGCCGCACGCCGGGCTGTTCGCGGGCTTAGATCCTGACAACGTGACCAACAAGCTCTTCGACACCGTACGCAAGCTGCGCATCCCCAAGCCGGGCGGCGGGCGCTTCTACGAGAAGTTCTCCTACAACATCCACCGCCACTACACCGAGCGCCAGCTGCGCTCGATGCTGGGCCACTCCTGGCACGTCGAGCAAGTCACCTTCGGCGGACTACTCGCCTACCCTCTGCTCTATGGAGTCGAGAACCTGATCGACGCTTTTGGCAAAGAGCGCTCTTACTGGCGCGATTACAGATTGCTGCGGACGCTGCGGGCGAAGGATTTCGACTTGAACTTCGGCAAGCTGAGCTACAACATCGCGCTGCGGGCCCGCAAGCTGTGAGCAAGCTGTGAGATAGAGGCCACGGATGAAGGCGGAAGCGGCACGGATCAAACGAGTTTTGAGCTTGAACTGAGCCTGCAAGTACTTGTGCCTGAGCCAGCGGGGAGTATCGGTGTAAAATTTGATTGTGAAAAACGAAGTCCCGCAGGATCACATCCGCAATTTCTCCATCATCGCGCACATCGACCACGGAAAATCCACTCTGGCCGACCGAATGCTGCAGATGACATCCGCCGTGGCCGACCGCGACATGAAGGAGCAGATGCTCGACTCCATGGACCTGGAGCGCGAGCGCGGCATCACCATCAAGGCCTCGGCTGTGCGCCTCGACTACACGGCGCGCGACGGCCAGACCTACATCCTCAACCTCATCGACACGCCCGGCCACGTCGATTTCGCTTACGAAGTCTCGCGCGCTCTGGCCGCCTGCGAGGGCGCGGCTCTGGTCGTCGATGCCTCGCAGGGCGTCGAGGCTCAGACCATCGCCAACGCGCACCTGGCGATTATGAGCGACCTGACGATTGTCCCCGTGCTCAACAAGATCGACCTGCCGCACGCCGACCCCAAGCGCATCATGGACGAGGTCGAGGAGATCGTGGGCCTGCCGCGCGAAGACTGCATCCTGGCCTCGGGCAAGAGCGGCATCGGCGTCATCGACATCCTGGAAGCCATCGTCGAGCGCGTGCCCGCTCCCAACGGCGACCCCAACGCCCCGCTCAAGGCCCTCATCTTCGACTCGACTTACGATGCTTACCGAGGCATCATCGTCTATGTGCGCGTGATGGACGGCATCTTGAAGAGCGGCCAGACCGTCTCGATGATGGGCGCGGGCGAGAAGTTCGAGGTCTCGGAGCTGGGCGTCTTCCGGCCCAAGATGACCCCGATCAAGGAGCTGAGAGCCGGCGAGTCGGGCTACTTGATCGCGGGCATCAAGGAAGTGATTGACGTAAAAATCGGCGACACCGTGACCGACTCGGCCCGGCCTGCAGCCGAGGCTCTGCCTGGCTACCGCGAGCCCAAGCCGATGGTATTCTGCGGCCTGTACCCGATTGACTCCAACGACTTCCCCAATCTGCGCGAGGCACTCGACAAGCTCAGGCTCAACGATGCCTCGCTGAGCTACCTGCCCGATTCGAGCCCTGCGCTGGGCTTTGGCTTCCGCTGCGGGTTCCTGGGGTTGTTGCACATGGACATCGTGCAGGAGCGATTGGAGCGCGAATACAACCTGGATCTCATCGCGACCGCGCCGAGCGTGGTGTATCGGGTTTTTCGCACCAACGGAGCCGAGTCCGAGATCGACAACCCGGCCAAGATGCCCACGCCGCAGGAGATCGAGCACACCGAGGAGCCCATGGTGACGTGCACGATCTTGGTGCCCAAGGAGTACGTGGGGCCCGTCCTGGAGCTGTGCAACGAGCGGCGCGGCGTGCACCAGAGCATGGAGTTCTCGGCCTCGGGCGGGCGCGTCACCATCGTGTATGGGTTGCCCTTGTCGGAGATGATCATGGACTTCTTCGACCAGCTCAAGAGCCGCACGCGTGGCTACGCCTCGATGGACTACGAGGTCGCGAGCTACGAACGCGCTCCCCTGGTCAAGGTGGACATCCTGCTCAACGGCGAGGTGGTGGACGCTTTATCGTTCATCTGCCACCGCGACCAGGCACAGAAGCGGGCCAAGGGAATGTGCGAGAAGCTCAAGGAGCTCCTGAACCGCCAGCAGTTCCAGATCCGCATCCAAGCTGCTGTGGGCTCCAAAGTCATCGCCTCGGAATCTCTCTCGGCCTTGAGGAAGGACGTGCTGGCCAAGTGCTACGGCGGCGACATCTCGCGCAAGAGGAAGCTGCTCGAAAAGCAGAAGGAAGGCAAGAAGCGCATGAAGCAAGTCGGCGCGGTCGAGATTCCTCAGGAAGCGTTCCTGAGCATCTTGCGCGTGACCGATTGAGCGGCCATCGAGACATTGCGCAAGAAGCCCCTGCAAGTACTTGCAGGGGCTTCTTGGTGCCTGCCCGCCGCTCGAACAGGCCGAAGAGTCAAACTGTGCGCCATCCAACCCAGGCAGACACAAAGGTAGGACTTTCGCTTGGGCCTACTCTGCCTCCAATCGAGCCCGGCAGCCGTTCGTAGGGGCAGGGCTTGTCTCTGCCCTGTCGCAACGCGGGGTGGAGGGCAGGGACAAGCCCTGCCCCTACGAGAACCAAGCGAAAGTCCTGAAAGGAAAATATGAAGCACCTCGCTCTTGCCGCTCTCGCCCTACTCGCTGTGTCGCACGCTTCCGCGACCGCTCAAGGGGCCGTTCGCGGCTCGTATCCCAAGCTCGAAGCCGCCTTCAGCATCGCGGGTTTAGCCAGCGATCCCTTCGACTACACCGAGACCGATGTGCGGGCTCAAGTACTTGGGCCGCGCACCTCGGTCTCGGCCCCGGCCTTCTTCGATGGCGGCACGACCTGGCGCGTGCGCTACACGCCCACGCGTGCGGGCCGCTATCGCATCGGTTCGATTACGCTCAACGGGCACGCGCTCGCGGGCGTCAATGCGCAGCCTTCGCGTTGGGTTGTCAGTGGAGCCGCCAGCCCCGGTTTTGTGCGCGTGGACAAAGCCAGCCCCAAGTACTTCCGCTTCGATAACGGGGCGCGCTACTTTCCCGTGGGGCACAACGTGGCCTGGAAGAATGGCGGCGACCCTCCGATTCCCCAGATGTTCGCCAAGATGGGAGCTGCGCGCGAGAACTGGTCGCGGGTGTGGATGGATGCCTGGGACGGCAAGAACCTGGACTGGCCCTCAGTCGGTAAGCTGGGCCAGCTCAACCTGGAAGCGGCGCGTCGCTGGGACGCAGTCGTCGAGGCCGCGCAGAAGAATGGGATTTATTTCCAGATGGTGCTGCAGCACCACGGACAGTATTCGACGACCACCGATCCCAACTGGAACGACAACCCCTACAACGTCAAGAATGGCGGCTTCTTGCTCAAGCCCGAGGACTTCTTTACCGATGCTCAGGCCAAGAGCCTGACCAAGCGCAAGCTGCGCTACGCCTGCGCGCGCTGGGGCTACTCGCCCGCGATTTTGGCCTGGGAGCTGTTCAACGAGGTTCAGTACACCAATGCAGCCAAGGCCAATCAGTGGAGCTTGGTGGGCGCCTGGCACGAAGAAATGGCGGCCTTCCTGCGCGCTGAGGACCCGAACAGGCACCTCATCACCACGAGTTCGGAGCTGGACAAGCCGATCTGGAGCGGCACCGATTACTTCCAGCACCACGATTACCCCAGCGATGTCGTCGGCTACTCGCGTGACCCCGAGGGCGTCACCGGGCGCGAGAGCAAGCCGATCTTCGCGGGCGAGGTCGGCATTGGCGAGGCGCTGCCGCACTCGATGCGCGCCGTTTTGTGGGCCAGCCTGATGAGCAACCAGTCGGGCGCGGCCCAGCCCTGGTACTGGGACATCATCGAGAAGCAGAACCTGTATCCCCTCTTCACCTCGGTGCAGAACTTCCTGAGCGCTTCGGGCCTGCCCTCGCACGAGCACTTAGTCAAGACCGAGCCTCACGTACAGAGTTCTGTGCGCACCGACCTGGCTTTGCGGCCTGGGCTGGGTTGGGCTCGGGCCGAGCAGTCGGAGTTCGTGCTCAACACTTCGCTCGACGCCGACATCAAGCCCGATCTGCTCGCCAAATCCCTGTCCTTCCTCCAGGGCACCAACCATCGCGACATGAACCCGAGCCCGCTCTCGCTGCGCTTCAACCAGAGCCGGGCGTCTCACCTCACGGTTCACATCGCGCAGATCGCAAAGGCAGGTGCGCACCTCAAGCTGGCTCTGGACGGGCAAGTATTTGCAGAGCGCGACTTCCCCGCCGCTGACGCCGATCAGAAAGTGGATGTGGCTCTGCCCATCGAAATTCCGGCGGGAGCGCACGTGATTACTGTGGAAAACAGCGGCCAGGATTGGGTTGTGCTGCGCGACATCACGCTGGACAACGCGGTCGGGGCTCTGGGCGCTTACGGGCTCAGCGATGGCTCGTGGGCCGCGATGTGGGTTTTCCACCGCACGCAGCTTCAAGATCCCAAGGCCAGCGTCGCGTTGAGCGGGCAAGTACTTGTGCAAGGGCTTAGGCCCGGAAACTATCGTGCGGTGTGGTGGGACACGGACGCGGGCAGGCCGATCAAGAGCGAGAGGCTTAGCATCGGGGCCTTGCCTGTTCTGCTCGACACGCCTCCCATCGTGCGCGATGCGGCGCTTTATATTGTGCGCTGAGCGTGTTATTCGCTGAGCGGCTTGAGGGCACGGGCCTTGCCAACTTCGGCCTTGTGCTTGAGCCAAGCGGCTCGGGCGCGGCAAGTTCAAGAGGAACCGAACCATGGCATCGAATACATTGCAGGAAAAGTTTCTGGGTCAGTTGCCCTTCGTGTATTTTTCGGAGAAGCAATTCGTCGACGGGCAGGCGAAGATGGCGGCAATGGCCACCGATCCCACGCTCAAGGCGGGCATCGAGAAGCACAGAGAAGAAACCAAGCAGCACGTCATGACGCTCGAAAACGTGTTCCTGGCCCTGAACCACAAGCCCGAGGAGAGCAAGTGCCCCATCTGCCTGGGCCTGCTCACTTCGTCTGAGACCGCCATGAAGGACGCGGGCAACGACGCCATCCGCGACGTTTCCATCGGAGGCTCGGCCATGTTGATCGAGAACTACGAGATCGCGGCTTACAAAGGGCTCATCGGCCAGGCTCAGGCCATGGGCCGCCAGGACGTGGTTGCGCTGCTGCAGCAGAATCTGCAGCAGGAGCTGAACACGGCGCAGCAGCTTGAGCAGAGCGCGCCGATGCTCAACCAGAAGGCCGCCTCAGTCGCTGCGTAGCGCATCGAGCGAGGAGGTTGGCAGCAACGGAAGAGGCCCCGCAAGTACTTGCGGGGCCTCTTGGCGTGTGGCGCGGCGGCTACGTGTCCATCCCAACGCGTCGGCGGGTTCGTTCTGAGGCCTCGTCGCGGCGATCAAAGTGGTCTAGGACAGAAGGAGCCTGGGCCCATCCTCGGGAGGCTCGGGCGGGTAGCTCTCTGGCTCGGGAACGGGCGGCTCCGGCGGAGATGTGGCGCCAGCGGATAGGAGCAGCCGGATGACCTCGCCGTAGCTCTCGGCGAGGGGACTCCCCCACGATTGATACCGGCGCATTTGCTCTTGAGCGATGGACAGGGCGGTGCGCCATGGGTCTCCTTCTGCGTGGTTGCCGTTCGCTTCGTTGACGTTGGCACCTCGGCTCAGAAGAATACGTACAGCTCCAACACGACCAACAGACGCCGCAGCCATCAGGCTCGTCCCACCATCGCGACTTCGTGCGTTCACGTCGGCTCCATAGTCGAGAAGAGTTTCAATATCGGCATCCGTGGAAGCAGCACCATAAGCAGCGTAGTGCAAGGGCGTCACGCCACGCTCATCGTAAGCGTTCACGTCCGCGCCTGCTGCAATCCAATTCTCGATGGGCATGGGTTCTACCCTCATGCTCCCACGGAGTTGCAGGCAGAGTTTGTTTGTAGCTATCTGCTTGGGAGAGTTTGTCGGTGACATCGGGAGTATCTCCTGAGGCTTGATATTGCTCAACCACAGATAGAACTGAGGATTGAGTAAAGGACGGGCGCCGGTTGACACACCTGAGGCAGGCGCTTCAAGAGCTAAGGTAGTTGTCTTTCCCTGAAAGAGGAGGTGGCAGCTTTGGAGCTGCCACCTCCTCTGCAGTTCATGGGTTCTACGGGCGTGGTGGGAGAGGGGGCGTCCATGTTCCCGTGATGTTGTTACGTGTCCACTTAGGATGTAGTGGCCAACCCGTCCGCGGAAAACTCCCACTATCCGCGTCGAGCAGATTCCATCCACCAGACGAGTTGGGCGCAGCCTCCCCTTTCCAGTTCCAACTGAACTGCGTCAGGGGCACGTAATTGCTGCCTTGGTCAGGAGGCATATACAGCATATAGAGGTCGAAGCTGTCCGCACCCTTCACATTCGTGAAAGGAGGCCTGATGAACTGATTTGGAATATCCGAATCCGTGTGACGTGTACCATCTGCCGGAAAAGCCGTGGAGTAGGGAAATTGTTCATCCAGCCCCTTCTGGCCGTTGTAGGAGAAGTTATGCGTCGCCTGCGGGCTTTGAAGCACGCGATTTGGTGTGACGGTCTGGGTGAAGTTCCATTCACCTCCGCTGTCGAATTCGGGAGGTGCAGTGACTGTGCCTGACCAGACACAGCCTCCCTTGACGCCGTACAGTTCAGCACCATCAAGGCGAAATTCGGTTGGGTTGTTCGGATCGTCGAACTGAACTGTGCCCCTTGCCGCCTCAAAGGTGAACTCTGGAGCCACGACCGCGACTTTTCGGCTTACAATCGCGGTTAAGGGGGTAGTTGGTAAAGCTCCTGGAGGCACCTGCAAGTTAGTGATGCAGCTGATGGTGGCCTTGCCAGGGGGATCTATCGGCTCTTTGAAGTGAAACGTCAAGGAGCTACCCGTTTCGGTATCAAGGTTCAGCTCCGTGAAGGTCGCCGTGTCCTGCCCAGGTGTGTAGCTCTTGAAGGGGGAGCCGCCGCTGACATCCCATGCGTAAGAGGTTGCAGTTAAACCACCTGTGAGCGAGGTGGCTGTCACCTGCTGCCCGATGAGGTATTGTCTGTTGAGCTTGGGCCCGATGCCGCCGCTGAGGATGATTTCGAGCGGCTCGGCGCTGGCTTTGTAGTCCACGCTGGCGGCACCATAGCCTGTGCCCCGAGGCAGGCCCACGGCTCCGGTGCCCGAGATGTGCGCGTAGGGCGAGCAGTGGATGGTGAAGCTGGCGCCGGGGTTCTGCTTGACCTGGTAGCGCGTGTCCAAGGAGTCGTGGTCTTGCGAAAAGGGGTCGGAGCCAGACGTCGACCCATAGTCCTGCGAGCCAAAGCCCAGAGCGTTGCTGATGCTGCCAGTGGGCATGGCGTTCAGGTTGCTGGTGCAGTACCAGGAGGCGTCGCTCGTCTCCTTGATGACAACCACAGGCGGCGGCTCGTCTGCTTCTCCGCTACCGCTACCGGGATAACCGCTGCCGCTGCCGGGGTAGCTGCCTCCGCTACCAGGGTAGCCACTGCCGGGATAGCTACTGCCGCTACCAGGAGAGCCACTGTGCCATGTGAAGGTCGCAGTGATCTCGCCTTCTGAATCTACTTGGCCCGTGGTCGCTGCGGTCGCGCCATTAGACGCCGTGGCCGTCTGCCAACCTACGTACCACCCGCCGCCGTAAAAGCTGTTTGGATCTCCGGGTGTGGTAGTTGTAGTAGGGGTGGGCTTCCACGCCCTCCGAGGTCGTCCGCGTGACGGTTCCGCCGCTATACGTCACCGAGTAGTAACCGGCCCAGGCCGGTCTATCACCAAGCACCAAGCACCAAGGCCAGCATCACAAGACCAAGGCAGCACATCCACCGGGCGGGCGCAAGTTGCTTCTCGCGCCAAACAAGGCGATCCATAGGAACCTCCTGTTGCTCTGGCCACGCCTGAAGCTCTTCGTTTCTCGCGGCACACAGCAGGGGTTCCCAAACTTACAACACTTATAACCTGTTTAGTTGAGCCCGCTAAAACTGTGCTGCGAGTACTTGCAGCGCGCCGAAGTTGGTGCCGAGCGCGAGTTAGCCGCAAACTCCCAGCATGACCAATTCCCAACCGCTTCCTCTCGCCCTCGCTCTGGCCTTCGCGCTTGGCTCAGCAGCTCACGCTCAGCAGGCTCAGCCGCAGGCGCCGCAGAGCATCACCGTGACCATCTCGCCCGGCGCGCGCCAGACGTTTGCCGGAATAGGCACCAGCGAGGGCAACTGGGGCCGCGATTACCAGAAGCTCTCGCCTCAAGAGCGCTTGAGCTTGTCTAAGCTGCTCTGGGGCGGCCTCAAGATGAAGACGCTGCGCCTGTGGGAGAACCTGAACGAGTTCCAGCCTACGCCGGGCGCGCACGACATCGTGGACTTCCGCGCGCGCTACATCGACTCTCACCTCATCGCCGATGCTCAAGCGCAGGGCGTCACCAACCTGCTGCTGGCGCCGGACGCTATGCCTGCGCACATGAAAGTCAAGCGCGAGGGTGGAGACGCGGACTTCGCGCTCAAGGACGAGAGCATCAACGATTACGGCGCCCTCATCGCCGACTTCATCAAGCAGGTGCGAGACGAAACAGGCGTCCACATCACCGCCACGGGCATTCAGAACGAGCCTAACGATCTCGACCGCATCTCACCTGAACAAATGCCGCGCGTCATCCTCGCTCTGAGAGAGGCTCTGGATGCGCGTGGCCTGAAGCAAGTCCAGATCATAGGCCCCGAGAGCGCGAATGTGGACGGCGGGTTTTATGACACTTTGGATCGCATCAAGGCCAACGCGGGCGCCTGGAAAGCTTTGGATGGGCTGGCCTCGCACTCCTACGGCATGGCGGCCACCGAGGACGCAGCCAAGCGCAACGAAGGCGAGCGGGGTCAGAACCTCAAGAGTTACTGGATGACGGAATCCAGCGCCAATGGGCCGGAAGCTCCGGGCGACGCGATTCAAGGCGCTTCGCTGGCGGCTCGGTTCTTGTCGGACATGAACCATCGCGTGACGCACTGGGTTCACTTCGTAGGCTTCGAGGTGCCGGACCCCAACGACAACGCCACGCGCATTATCGCTTACCAGCCCGCTCCGCTGCGCACAGTGGTCTTCCAGAAGTACTTCTACTACCGCCAGCTGGCCCAGGCCTTTGATGTGAACGCGGCCTTTCGCCAGTCGCGCTCCTCGCTCGAAGGCGAGATGACCTGGACTTATGGCCCCAAGCCGCGCGTGACGGTCGCCGCCGCGCGCAACCCGGATGGAAGCTGGGGCATAGGCTTGTCCAACTTCACCGCGCCCAACTTCCTGGAAGTGCCCAAGGAAAACAATGCTGGCGACTTCTTCAACGGCTTCCACGCGCGCACCTTCGAGGTCACAATTGAAGTGCCCGAGCTGGCTCAGGCGGGCGTTCTGAGCTTCCAGGTGCACCGCACTAACAGCACGCTCAATGATGTCGCGGAAGCTCCCATCACCATGAAGAACGGACGCGCCACGGTGATGCTCAACCCTCTGGATCTGGTCACGCTGCGCTCCGTTGCGCGCCCTCGCACGCCGCGCTTGTAGCGTTGAAGCGGCCTGCAAGTACTTGCCTGGTTGTTGAGTTGTTGTGGAGGTAGAAAATGGATGACGATGATCTTCCCGTGGGTCGCCTGCTCTCGCGGCGCGAGGCGATTGCTCTGCTGGGCGGGGCCGGAGCTGCTCTGCTGGCTGGGCGCTCGCGCATCAAGGCCAATTCCCAAACCCCAGCCGAACGCCAGGCCGCGTCCTGCATCGCGCGGCCTGAGCTGACCGAAGGGCCTTACTTCGTGGACGAGAGGCTGCGCCGCGCGGACATCCGGCTCGATCCCTTCGACAAGTCTGTGCGAGCGGGCGCGCCGCTGCAGCTCAGCTTCGTGGTCTCGCAGCTCGCTGATGCCTGCGTGCCTCTGGCGGGCGCGGCTGTGGACGTGTGGCAGTGCGATGCTCTGGGCGCTTACTCGGATGTGCAGGACCCTGGCTTCAACACACTGGGCCACCAGTTCCTGCGCGGCTACCAGATCACCAACCGCGACGGCGTGGCTCGCTTCCTCACGATCTATCCCGGCTGGTACTCGGGGCGCACGGTCCACATCCACTTCAAGATCCGCACTTCGCACGGCTACGAGTTCACCTCGCAGCTCTTCCTGCCCGACTTGCTCACAGACCGCATCCACACGCTGCGCCCTTACAGCCACAAGGGGCGCCGCGACACCCGCAACGCTCAGGACGAGATCTATCAGGAAGGCGGCAGCCAGCTCATGCTCGCGCCCGTGCGCACCCGAGCGGGCTACCAGGCTACCTTTAACATCGGGCTGCAAATGTGAAGCGCCGCAAGTACTTACAGCCGAAGCATTGGTTATAAATGTTACAAGCGCGGGCACACTGATCCGAGCCGCGAGGAAGCGTCGAGCTTCGAGCGTGGCTCAGAGCAAAATGGGAGGTTTCCCGATGATGTTCCGTTTCAGTGGTGGCACGAGGATGTTGCCGAACCGTTGGACGACTTGCTTGGGGCTGGCTTTGGTGCTGGCCCTGTTGTTAAGTGCTCGACCAGCCTGGGCTGGTTCGTACTCAGTGGCTTACAGTGGTGGGGCGGCGGTAGAAACAAACGGCACTACCACGACCTATCCCTACGGCACCGACACCACCAACAACAGCTACGGCATCTCGTATATGCCCGGCTCATGGGGCACGTCGCCCGACGCAAACGGCCACACGGCGATGACAGGTGGCGTGGATGCCAGTACCACGATCACCGCGACCTTCACTTGGAACACCGGCTAACCCCGGTAGCGGCGGTTATCCCGGTAGTGGCGGAGCAACAGAAGATCCGCCGTCTGCGGTTGTGGTCGCTGAGACCTGCTCCACCTCGTGGAGTACCTCCAGCAACGCTCCTGCGACATCCACCGGCAGCAGCGACAACGGGCTGGGCTTTGGTGAGGTGCGCAACGCTGCAGGCAACGGAGGTTCCTCGTCGGGCACGCGCTACAAGATCCAGCAAAACCCCGGCGCCAGCTTCAGCATCACTTGCTCACCAAAGGTGGTGTTCTCAGGCACCGCAGCAGCAGGCCCTCCCATCGTGGGTGGCAATGGCGTTGGCTCTCTGAGCTACAGCGCGAGTGCTCAGCCGCTCGAAGTCACGCTCAGCGGCGGCATCGGCCCCAAGAACGGCAAGCGGTATCTCATCGGGCAGCACGTTGGGGCGTCGTTGAGCACGGGAGGGCTCACTGGGGGCACGTTCAATTGGAGTGTCAGTAACGGCGATCCATTCGGGAACTACACCGCTGATCAAACCATCGGCCACTTCACAGCCGCTTGGCCCACCACCACGAACCCGACTGGCTTCTACTTCAAGACGCCGGTGATTTCGAGCACTACTAGTCAGCCGACGCCTGTTACAGTAACTTGCTCGGCTCATCTAAACGTGCCAGCGGGAGCCCTACCCGCCGCAGGGTTGGACGTGGCCCAGAACAGGACGTGCACGGCGGAACCACCTGCTTCTGCTACCCTCGGCGCAGCCATAGGCTCAGTGTCCTTACAGGGCACACCGCCGAACCTCATTGGGCTTGGTGGCGTGACTGATCCAACTTGGTTCCCAGGTGATGTAGGTATTGCCTGGGAAGGCTCAGTCACTACACCACCGGCCTTCACAGCGTCAGGCACCGGCAACTGGACCTTCGTGCAGTTGGTGACGGCAAGTCGTTACCGGGTCAAGCAGGGCGCATCGCAGAGCTTCGTGAAGAATGGGCAGTTGTGCTTGGATAACTGGTATCCCTACGATGGGACCTTCGCTGCCGATGGACAGCACACAAAGCGCGTAGATTCTCCCTCTGCCGCTCTCTCGTCCAACTCGCAAGCGCTTGATTCAGTCAACGCGCGGGATAGCTTCGGCACATGGCTGATGTACCTACCCCCCGGCGGTGACAGCCGCTACGTCCCGATTCGCAAGATCAAGTGGTTCTGGTACGGGGCAGCTTCAAGGTCAACCACTGCTCCCTACGATTGGAAGATGACCTCCTTACTCACTGATCGTGGATGGAGCTTCGATGGCGCTCCGTATCCGCCACATCCCGAGTGGAGCGTTGTTTCCCTCAACAGCGAACTCGACAACTACACCACGCCTTGACAGCTATACCGCATCGACGCCTTAGTGCGTCAAAGGAGAAGCAAAGATGAAACCAAAGATAGTGACACTAGCTATGAGCCTAACGAGTATGGTAGCCCTTTTGGGTGCTGTGATGACTCAGAGCCAAAGCAGTTCGAGCCGTCCAGCGGAGCGGAACTCCCACAGCCCAGCGCCTCGCCATGCTCCGCGTGCCGCAGCTGCGTTAGGTACCCGCCTGTCGCCCGAAGAGCGCAGGAGATCGGACGAAATCAGCGCGCATGGCTACCAGATCCACCTGGCGGCTCAGGCCCTACTGCGAGAGCGAAAGCTGGAGGAGGCCGAGCAGAAGTGCCGTGAGGAAATCGCATACTACCAGTCCTTGGGTGGGCACACCACAGCCAACCAACTGCTGGGCGACATCCAGTTGGCTCAGGGCAAGTACCAGGACGCCCTCGACACCTACGCCATCGTGCGCGAGCACAGCGATGATGTCGAGACGTGGCTGGCTATGTCCTTGTGCTACGTCCGGCTGGGCAAGTTGGAGGAAGCCCAGAAAGCATTCCGGTCGTGCCCGGACGAGGGTCTGAGGAAGTTGGCATCGGATCCACCTGCTCCTGGTGCGATCGGCGTCGGCGACCTGAAGTCGATGGAACTCACCCTGATGCTGGCGCTGGCGTATGTGCATAGCGGAGACTCACCCGAAGCGCTCAAGTACCTGCTGGCGGCGGAGAAGCTGGCGCCTGACGACTGGGGCATTGCCGATACAATCGGCCAGCGGCTGGACTACATGGCGCGTTATGATGACGCGATCCCGTATTACAAGCGCGCCATCAAGTTGGGCGGCGACAAGGTGTCCTACGAACACCAGGTGCGCGTCGAGATGTACGATATGCAGCACGGTCACCCGCACCCACCCCACCGCTTTTAGTCCCAACGTCAAGAGGCCCCGCAAGTACTTGCGGGGCCTCTTGTTTTTCCTGCTCACACCAGTTCTTCGTGCGGCAGCTCGCGACAGGAACGGGCTACAAAGCCAGCTTCAACATCGCGCTGCAGATGTGAAGCACCGCAAGTACTTACAGCCGAAGCATTGGTTATAAATGTTACAAGCGCGGGCACACTGATCCGAGCCGCGAGGAAGCGTCGAGCTTCGAGCGTGGCTCAGAGCAAAATGGGAGGTTTCCCGATGATGTTCCGTTTCAGTGGTGGCACGAGGATGTTGCCGAACCGTTGGACGACTTGCTTGGGGCTGGCTTTGGTGCTGGCCCTGTTGTTAAGTGCTCGACCAGCCTGGGCTGGTTCGTACTCAGTGGCTTACAGTGGTGGGGCGGCGGTAGAAACAAACGGCACTACCACGACCTATCCCTACGGCACCGACACCACCAACAACAGCTACGGCATCTCGTATATGCCCGGCTCATGGGGCACGTCGCCCGACGCAAACGGCCACACGGCGATGACAGGTGGCGTGGATGCCAGTACCACGATCACCGCGACCTTCACTTGGAACACCGGCTAACCCCGGTAGCGGCGGTTATCCCGGTAGTGGCGGAGCAACAGAAGATCCGCCGTCTGCGGTTGTGGTCGCTGAGACCTGCTCCACCTCGTGGAGTACCTCCAGCAACGCTCCTGCGACATCCACCGGCAGCAGCGACAACGGGCTGGGCTTTGGTGAGGTGCGCAACGCTGCAGGCAACGGAGGTTCCTCGTCGGGCACGCGCTACAAGATCCAGCAAAACCCCGGCGCCAGCTTCAGCATCACTTGCTCACCAAAGGTGGTGTTCTCAGGCACCGCAGCAGCAGGCCCTCCCATCGTGGGTGGCAATGGCGTTGGCTCTCTGAGCTACAGCGCGAGTGCTCAGCCGCTCGAAGTCACGCTCAGCGGCGGCATCGGCCCCAAGAACGGCAAGCGGTATCTCATCGGGCAGCACGTTGGGGCGTCGTTGAGCACGGGAGGGCTCACTGGGGGCACGTTCAATTGGAGTGTCAGTAACGGCGATCCATTCGGGAACTACACCGCTGATCAAACCATCGGCCACTTCACAGCCGCTTGGCCCACCACCACGAACCCGACTGGCTTCTACTTCAAGACGCCGGTGATTTCGAGTACTTCTGGTTTGCCGATCCCTGTCACAGTGAGTTGCTCGGCTCATCTCAATGTGCCAGCGGGTGCTCTGCCTGCCGCAGGTTTGGATGTGGCCCAGAACAGGGCTTGCACGGCGGAACCACCTAGTTCCGCTACCTTCAGCGTTCTAACAGGCTCGGTGTCCCTGCAACCCACACCACCCAGCTCACCCAACATCATCCGGTTCGGAGGTAAGGATGATCTACCTGTGACTGACAGGGGGATTATTTGGACGGGATCGGTTGTCACGCCGCCTGACTTCACGGTACTGGGCGCTAGTGGCTGGAACTGGGTGCAGTTGGTGACGGCGAGCCGCTACCGCGTTAACTATGGCGTAGCCCAACACTGGGTGAAGAACGGGTTGGTGTGTTTAGACAACACCTACCCCTTACGAGCCAGCTCCTTACACATCCCACCCCGGCACAGCAGGGAGCTACGCTGCTGACGGAGTATCCAGAAAGAATTCTGATGCTCCATCAGTAGATCTCTTTAGCTACCCCTCCGCCGGGCCGCGCGAAATGGACAGCGTGGACGCACAGGACAGCTTCCGCACATGGCTAATGTACCTGCCTCCTGGCGGTGACAGCCGTTATGTGCCGCTTCGCGAGATCAAGTGGTTCTGGCACGGTGTGGCCACTCGAACTTCTCCAGGCGTTTGGCAGCTAAATCCCCCACCAGCCACCCAAGGGGGAGACCATGGATGGGGCTTCGAGGGTGCTCCGTATCCGTCGCCTCCTGAGTGGAGCGTGACTGCCTCCAACAGCGACCTCGGCAACTACACACCGCCGGTTCCTTGATACGGCAAAGGAGACGAGACAATGCAGAAAACGATACTGACTTCAGCTCTGACTGTTGCGAGCGTAGCAGTAGTAAGTCTGGTGGTTGTGCAGAGCCAGGCGAAGACACGCAAGTCGGTAGCAGCTCATCAAGTCGGCGCTCCAAAAGCCGCCGATAGCAAGGCTCCTGCACACCAAGGTGCTGTTGCTCCAGCTCCTGCTTCCAGAACTGCGAACTCGAAGGTGCCTTTTGTGGCTGCACGTGCGATGACCAAGGACAGCATATCCCCTGAGTTGCGCCGCCAAGCAGAGGCGCACGATGCGCCCGGCAACCAGATGATCAAGGAGGCTCGGGCTCTGCTGCGAGCGGGGAAGCTGCAGGAGGCCGAGCAGAAGTGCCGCCAAGCGATGGAGTATTTTCGCGACAACGAGCTCAGCATTCCCTACGAGTTGCTGGGCGACATCCTGTTGGCCAAGGGCGAGTACCAAAAGGCGCTCGATGAGTACGCTGTGTTCAGCCGCAGCGGCTGGAGCACCACGCTGCACATCAACATCGCCCTGTGCTACCTGCGCTTAGGCGACTTGGACAAGGCTAAGGAAGCCTACCTCGACGAAATCCAGACCGAACGCGGCCTTCGTCCTGAGCATATGCCAGGCACAGAAGACTTGAAGTCGATGGAGCTCACCCTGATGCTGGCACTGTCGGGTGTGCATAGCGGAGACTCACCCGAAGCGCTCAAGTACCTGCTGGCGGCGGAGAAGCTGGCGCCCGAGAACTGGGAGATTGTGGATGCAATCGGCCAGCGGCTGGACTACATGGAGCGTTATGACGACGCGATCCCGTATTACAAGCGCGCCATCAAGTTGGGCGGCGACAAGGTGCCCTACGAACACCAGGTGCGCGTCGAGATGTACGATATGCAGCACGGTCACCCGCACCCACCCCACCGCTTTTAGTCCCAACGTCAAGAGGCCCCGCAAGTACTTGCGGGGCCTCTTGTTTCTCCTGCTCACACCAGTTCTTCGTGCGGAAGCTCGCGAAAGGCGGCGACGATCGGGCCCCGCGAAATGGACAGCGTGGACGCACAGGACAGCTTCGGCACATGGCTGATGTACCTACCCCCCGGCGGTGACAGCCGCTACGTCCCGATTCGCAAGATCAAGTGGTTCTGGTACGGGGCCTCTTCAAGGTCAACCACTGCTCCCTACGCTTGGAGCATGAGTTCCTCGCCTACCGACTGTGGATGGAACTTCGATGGCGATCTGTATCCCGCGCCTCCTCAGTGGAGCGCTATTTCCTACAACAGCGATCTTGACAACTACACCACGCCTTAGAGCCTATCCGAATAGGAGAACCATCCGGCATCAGAGTGGACTTGCGTCCTCTTCCAATCCTCCTCTGCGCGAGGTTAGAAGAGGACGCAAGTCCACTATTCGGATAGGTTCTTAGTGCGGCAAAGGAGAAGCAACGATGAAACCAAAGCCAGTAACACTGGCCGTGAGCCTGATCGGTGCAGCAGCCATGTTGGGTGCTGTGATGGCTCAAGGCCAAGGTAAGCCAGCCGAGCCGAGTTCCAGCAGTCCAGCACCACACCAGGACCAGCCTTCTCAGGCTCCTCGTGCTGTTACAGGTCTGTCCCGGTCGCCCAAAGAGCGCAGGAGGATGGACGAAATCAGCGCACAAGGCAGCCAGATCGAGTTGCAGGCGCGGGCTCTGCTGCGAGCGGGAAAGCTGCAGGAGGCCGAGCAGAAGTGCCGCGAGGAGATCGCCTTTTACCAGGTCCACAACTGGAACACTACGGGTCAGCAATTGCTGGGCGACATCCAGTTGGCTCAGGGCAAGTACCAGGACGCCCTCGACACCTACGCCATCGTGCGCGAGAACAGCGATGATGTCGAGACGTGGCTGGACACGTCCTTATGCTACGTGCACTTGGGCAAGTTAGAGGAAGCCCAGAAGGCATTCCGGTCGTGCCCGGACGCGAGTCTGAGGAAGTTGGCTGCTGATCCACCACCCGAAGGTGCGCCCGGCGTCGGCGACCTGAAGTCGATGGAGCTGACCTTGATGCTGGCGCTGGCGGGTACGCACAGCGGAGACTCACCCGAAGCGCTCAAGTACCTGCTGGCGGCGGAGAAGCTGGCGCCCGAGAACTGGGCTATTGCCGATGCAATCGGCCAGCGGCTGGACTACATGGCGCGTTATGATGACGCGATCCCGTATTACAAGCGTGCCATCAAGCTGGGCGGAGACAAGGTGTCCTACGAGCACCGGGTGCACGTCGAGACATACGACCTGCAGAAGAAGAAGCGGGACAGCCAGCCCGCTCCGGTCGCGCCCCATTAGCTTCAGCGCCCAATGCCAAGAGGCCCCGCAAGTACTTGCGGGGCCTCTTGGCGTGCTTCTTGACTCACACCAACTCTTCGTGCGGCAGCTCGCGAAAGGCGGCGACGATTTGCGGGTCGAAGTGGCGGGCGGATTGGGTTTCGATTTCGTGCAGGGCCTCATCAATGGGCCAGGCGTGCTTGTAAGGGCGCTCGTGGGTGAGGGCGTCGAAGACATCGGCGACGGCCAGGATGCGGGCTTCGAGTGGGATTTGCTCCTGGCACAGGCCCATCGGGTAGCCCGAGCCGTCCCAGTGCTCGTGGTGGAAGAGGGCGATGCGCTGAGCGACCTGGACTAAGTCGGCCTGGCCGCAGGCCAAGACTTGGGCTCCGATGCGGCAGTGGGTCTTCATCTCGTCCCACTCTTCGGGCGAGAGCTTGCCCGGCTTGAGCAAAAGCTCATCGGGAATGGCGATCTTGCCGATGTCGTGCAGGGGGGCCGCGAGCTGGATCATCTGCACCTCGCGCTCGTGCAGGCCCACGCTCTGGGCCAGCAACGAGGCCGAGAGCCCAACGCGGCGCGTGTGGTGGCCGGTTTCGGGGTCGTGCATCTCGGCGGCCAGGGCCAGGCGCACGATCATCTCGGCCTGGGCTTCCTTGAGCTCGCTTTGCAGGCGCTCGATCTCCAGGGTTCTCTCGCGCAGCTTGGCTTCGAGCCAGCCGTTGCGCTCGCTTAGCTCCAGCTGGCACCAGCGCGCTTTGAGCAGGTTGCGCACGCGCAACCCAACCTCGCTCGGGTTGAAGGGGCGCAGCAGGAAGTCGCAGGCGCCCAGGCTCAAGGCACGCAGCCGAACCTTGTCGCTGGCGTCGCCCGAGAGCATCAAGATGGGCAAGAACAGGCCGTCGTCCGCAGCCTGAGCCATCTTGCTCAGCATTTCCAGCCCGGCGCGATGAGGGCGAGCCAGATCCAGAATCACCAAATCCGGCTTCCACGAGCGCGCCAGGTTCACCGCCGCGTACGCCTCGGTCGCGCAGCGTAAGCGCGAGTAGCCGTCCGAGCGCAGCAGCTCGCACAGCGAGCCCAGGCTCTCATCGGTGTCGCCGACCAGGATGATCTTGGCCTCGCGGTGCCGCGCCCTGTGCAGCACCCCGTCCTCTATTCGCAGATCCAGAGCGCCGCCATCCAGAGGATTCTGGTGCAGCACCGTCTGGGGCGCGGGCTGAGCTGAACGCAGGGGAGGGCACACGCTCTTGAGCGAATCGAAGAGAGAGGGGCGCCTCGAAGCACGGTGACGAGGCAGCGGCACGGAGGGAGAGAGGGCGAGAGTCATAGGCGCTCGTTGCGCAAGGCTACAGTGGCGAGCCGAAATCAAGGCGAAAATCCCGGCGCAACAGTCGCACTCTAAGTGAAGTGAAGGCCTGGGCTGCTGCTCAGTGGAAGCGGCTCTCAGGAGATTGGCGAAGCAGATGCAACACCTCGCGGTCTTCCTCAAGCGACGCCCTCTTTCACACGCTGTTCACACGCTAAACTGCGGTCGCTTCCGTTTCTCTGGAATGTGTTCGCCGCGTTACGATTCGCTGCGTTGAACAATGTTGGAGCCTCAAGTACTTGCCTCTGGGGTGATGCCGCATAGGGTGCCCGGCCCTGGTTTTGTGTTTCTAAGCGTATGATCGAGCCGGATTTGTTGTATTCGGTGCTGTGCGACGAGGTGAGGCGCGAGGACAACGGCAAGCTGATGCTGCTGGGCTTGTTCGAGCAGATCGCGGTGGGCGGCTTCCCCACACAGCATCCCGGCTGCTGCGTCATTAACAAGTGGTGCAATGGTGAGGGCCGCTACACCCAGCAGACGCGCTTCGTGGATCAGGACGACCGCATCTTGGTCGCGGGCGAGGTCGTGCCCTTCGAGCTGAGCAGCATGGATGTGCACTTCACAGCCGTGCAGATGTTCGGCGGCCTGCCCGTCATGCGCCCCGGCAAGCTCTTCATCGAAGTCCTGCTCAACGGCGAGCTGAAGCAGCGCTACGCCCTCCACGTCCTGAACGCCCCACAGTAAAGAACCCCACCGCAAGCGGTGGGGCATTAACGACCACGACAAGAAGTGCTCGGTGGCATTGAGCCACCTCCCACTTCCAGAACTTCCGAGGAGGAAACAGACATCGAGTCTGTTCCCTCCTCCAGCCCATTCATCCCCGCCGCAAGCAGCGGGGCACTCTGGGCTACTTCGTAGAGAATCACGCGACAATATGACTTCGGCTTATGGGGTTGTGAAGTTGTTGCAACTACTTGCCGCTCACTGTCTATCCAGATAGGCCATGACACAGCGTCTATTCGGATCGGCTCTACACTCACCGACTGACCACCGATTGAAGACCCGCTACTTCTAAAGATGCTCTGGCTCGCGCGGGATCATGTGGAGTTCGATTCATGGTCGCGTCGCGTTGAGTTCCGGTTGCTGGCGGCCTATGATGTGGCGGGCGCTCGGGGCTGGAGCATCGAGATGGCGCCGCAAGAGTGGAGCGAGCTGTGGCTCATCCAGCGAGGCCGCGTGCGCCTGCGACTCGATGAGGGCGAGGCCCTTATTGAAGCGGGCCACATCGCCCTGCTGCATCCCTGCGCCCGACGCCTGAGCGTGAACGAGCCCTCGCTAAGCGAGCGCGGCTCGCCTCTGGAGATCATAGGCTTCTCGTTTCAGGCGCGCCTGCCCGATGGTGAGGAGGCGCTGCAAGTACTTGCGCGCTCGCTGAGCCTGCCCCTGTCTCTATCTCTAAGCTCGGCTGGCGACGGAGGCGAGGCCTCCGCTTCCCAACAGGCTGAGGAATCCCAGCAAGCGGATGCCTTGCCGTGGCGGGCGAGCTTCGAGCAGGTGGTACGCGCGACGCGAGGCCAGGGGCTGGGCTCATCGTGCGCGGCGAGCGGGCTGGCGCAGTGGCTCTTTGGCCGCGCGCTGAGCGCGATGCTGGGGCGCGAGGGCGAGAAGGCCGCGCTGGACATACTGCGGCGACGTGAGCACGGCGAAGTGGCCTCGGCCCTGAGCCTGATTGAGTCGAGCTACGCGCAGCCTCTGGATGTGGCGGCCCTGGCGCGCGCGGCCCATCTATCGCCCAAGCACTTCGCGCGGCGGTGGAAGCTCCAGATCGGGATGCCGCCGATGGAGTTCCTGCGCCGCTACCGCCTGCAGCAGGCCGCGCGCCTGCTTGAAAACGGCTCGGTTCCCGTCTCCGAGGCCGCCGCTCGCTGCGGCTTCGAGGACGCGGCCCACTTCTCGCGCGCCTTCCGAGCCCACTTCGGCCTCTCGCCCACCGAGTTCCGCCACGCCTCCAAGCCGAGCAGCAGAGCCGGAACAACACCCTGATTGAGCCACAAGAAGGCCGCGTCGCGTGATCAGTTGGATAGCTTAGAGCTTGAGAAAGCGTGCTGCGGACAACAACGCGTCACCTGAGTCCAAGCCGGAGCCTGCGGCGCGTGCCATCCTCCAAGTACTTGCGCACCCGCGCCACATCTACTTCTGGAGAGCCCATGAGCACGCCTATCGCCGCATCGCAGCCCACAGTTTCGGTTTCGCCCGAGCAGATCGACTTCTTCCACCACAACGGCTTCCTGGCCATCGAGTCCATCACTTCGCCCGAAGAGTTAGCACGACTGCGCGAGATCTACGACCGCCTCTTCGCCGAGCGCGCGGGCCGCGAGCGCGGCGATCAGTTCGACCTCGCAGGCTCGGATGAAGAAGGAAAAGCCGCCTCACTGCCCCAGATCCTGGGACCCTCGCGCTACGCTCCCGAGCTGCTGCAGTCGCAGTACTACGTCAACGCGCGCCACATCGCGGCTCAGCTTCTGGGCGAAGGGGCTGGGTTCCAGGGCGAGCACGCTATCTTCAAGCCCGCGCGCATCGGGGCGCCCACGCCCTGGCACCAGGACGAAGCCTATTGGAATCCCAATGCCCAATACAACTCGCTGAGCGTGTGGATGCCCTTGCAAGAAGCCACACTCGAAAACGGCTGCCTTCAGTTCGTGCCCGGAAGCCACAAGTGGGAGATCGTCGAGCACCGCTCGATTGGCGGCGATGTGCGCGTGCACGGGCTGGAAACCGTTGAGCCTGTCGATGCCTCGCAAGCCGTGGCCTGCCCTCTGCCTCCGGGAGGCGCCACATTCCACCTCAACCGCACGCTGCACTACGCAGGCCCCAATCACTCCGAAATCCCGCGCCGCGCCTACATCCTGGGCTTTGGCCTGCCCGTTCAGCCCCGATCCACCCCGCGCGCCTTCCCCTGGAACGACAAGAAACAGACCGCGCGCGACGAGCGAGCCAAAGGCGCCCAGCAGAACTGAGCCAAGCAAAAGCCCCACAGCTCCAAGTGGCCCGTAAATTTCCACGCGCAACGAAAAGCCGCCGCTGCAAGTACTTGCAGCGGCGGCTTTGGTTTGGGGCGTGGCGCTTTAGCCTTCGCCCATGGCCTGGTTCTCGGCGGTGAGTGAGGCCCAGGGAATGAGCTCCAGGCGGGCGGGCTTGATTTGCTCGCCCGAGATGTCACAGATGCCGTAAGTGCCGTCCTCGATCTTCTGCAGGGCGTGGTCGATAGCGGCCATGAGGTCTTCGAGCTCTTCCTCGACGGCCAGATCCATTTCCTTGTCCATCATGGCCGAGGCCAGGTCAGCGGTGTCTTCGTCGCCGCCCTCGCCTTCTTCGGGCAGGGCGCCGTCCATGTCCAGCCCGGAGGCGCGGATGGCCTCGCGCTCACTTTCGAGCCTCTCGCGCTCAGACAGCAGCATATTGCGGAAGTACTCGATGTCCAGGTCCTCGCGCTGCTGAGGCTTGTCGCCGTTGCTTGAGGTGCTGAGCGCACCGTCCGAAGTCGAGCCGCCCACGCCCGAGTTGCCCTCGGTTCCGTTGAGCCCACCTGCGACGTAAGCATCACGCGGGGCAGTGTTGGGCGTGCCGGAAGTGCCGGGAGCCAACGTGTTCTCTACACCAGGCGCGGCTTCAGGGGCCGGGGCGCTGTGCTTGGCGGCCTTGCCTGCACCCTTGGTTGTCTTGGTTGCCATTCTTGCTCTTTCTCCCATCATCTCGGGCCGCGCTCTGTGCGACCTGGCCCGCTCGATTGCGGCTTGTCTTGCTGATCCGGCTCCTGGCGCTTCAGCACGGCTTCGGCCACCCAGACTCTGTGAACGGAGGCAATGCCGCGACATTGTAGCGTGCTCGCGCCTATGCCGCAAGGCACGGCAAGTACTTGCACACCCTTAAGCGACTTGCAGCCTCAGCGTGAGGGCCGCGAGCGTGAATCCGTCTCGAGCAGATCGAGCAGGCGGTTCTTGGACTGCGCGCGCCTGCGACGATACTCGGCCTCGCCCAAGCGTCCGGCCTCGAACTCTTCATCCAGTTGCGCGATGGCCTCGATCTGCGCTCGTTCACGGCCACGAAGTAGGCCATCCTCAAGCGCTCCCGAACCGGAATAGGCGGTAGAAACGCGCGCGCCAGCCCCGCGTTCCGCACCTCGATTCTCCCCAAGATTCCTCAACGCTCCGTTCTCTTCGCTCGCCCTTCCAGCAACAGCCGCCTGCTGGGAAACGAGCTCCTCGTCCTCGTAAGGCCCCTCGTCCTCCCAGTCCTCAGCCGCAGCCGAACGCTTGCGAGCACCGCGCAAGGCCAGGGGAACCGCTAAGACAATAGCCGCGAGGAAGGCCACGAAGGCCCAGAACAAGGGGTTGACCTCGCGCTTAATCGAGATTTCCAGATGCTCATCCGCATTGAGCGCGGGCGTCTCCGCGATGGGGCGGCCTATGGCGTTGACCACACGCGTCTCGGTCTCCTGGCCGATGGGAAGCTGCTGCTCCTCGTCCTTGCCCAGCCTGGGAGCCGTCACCTGCAGCACGCGGTCGTCGGTCTTGCGCGCCACGAAGAAGAAGTTGGTCGGATACAAAACCCGCTGCGACAGGCTCAAGGTGCGAGCCCAGGGCAGCACCGAAGGCCAGTCCATGTAATATTCGAAGATGATCGCGCTCGGCCCGGCCAGGGGGTTGCGGTTCACGTAGCGCGAGGGCGCGATGGGCGTGGTCGCGGCCCAGCCGTGCGAGGTCTTGACCAGAGTGCCCGGAATCTTGGGGTCCATCTTGATGTCGCGCGCGCCTGCCGGAACATCGAGCAGAACCGTGCCCTTGACCTTGCCTATACCTGTGTAAGTCGAGTTCGAGGGGTTCTGCACCACGATGCGCTCGATGCACTTGATGCCCTTCGGGCTCGATTCAATCGCCAGGTGATGCACCTGGAACGTGAGCTCGGGCGGCTTGGTGGAGCTGTTATAGACATCGACCTGAACCGCTCCGGGTCTGGGCGAGATGCCCGAAGCCTTGAACAGCTGAGCCCCATCGTAAGCCGCAGCCAGGTAGCCGTAGCCTTGAAAAGGCGCGCGGATCAGCAGCAGATCGGTCTTATTCACGGTGCGAGGGGGGAACTTGAAGCGCCCGTCCGCGCCCGAGCGAGCCGTGGCGAGCAGCGAGTTGCCCGAAGCCTGTGCATTGGCGTTGATGAGCTCCAGGGCGAGGTTTGAGGCCGGCTTCATCGTCGTCCCGTTGAGCGCGATGCCCGCCACATCCACGCTCTGAGGAGCAGTGGAAGGCGCACCTGTGGCAGCATCCAGCGCCGTATCACCCGCAACCTGATTCTCAACCGAGGCGCCGCCCGCGCCCTGAGCGTGTGCCGCGCCCACAAAAAGAAGCGTGGCAAGTACTTGAGGCGCCAAAAATCGAAGAGGACGTGACGACAAGTACTTGCAAAAGAGCATTCGCAGAGTGTTGGGGTTTTTCATATTTGTCACGGCAAAGGAGGGTCGCTTCAGCACCATCGGGAACCGAGCTTCATTAAACGGAGGCGATTCGCGTAGAGGCCACAAGCGCAACTCCCTCTGGCTTCGACTGGCCGCACGAAGCGCAAAAACGGTCGCTGCTGCCCATCACGCGCCCACAAGCGCAAGACCACAGGGCCTCCTGGTTTCTGCGACGGGCACGCTCCACGGCGACTTCGACTTCAATTTCCAGAGCCAAACGTTTGCGGCTGCCTTCAGTTCTGGGCTGAGCTTGAAAAACTGAGGGCTCAACCAGACGCGGACGACGCGCGACGGGCGAGGCGGGAGCTTCCAGAGCTTCGAGTTGGCGCAGCACTCTGGAGGCTTCTTGAGTGACGCGGGCGCGGGCCGAAGCGTATTGCTCGGGCTCGATCTTGCCCATGCGACGATCGAACTCCAGCTCCTTGAGCTCGCGCAGCAAGCCTTCGCGCTGGGTTTCCAGCTCGCGCTGCTTCTGGCGCAGAGGAGCGCCTGCGGGAGCGCGCAGCGAGGACTCGCGATAAAACGGCGCGGCGATGTAGAACGCCGCGCCCAGAGCCGCCAGAGTAGTCAGAAGCCAGATCATAATCAGCGGGCGCCGCAAGTACTTGCAGGCCTTTACTTGCAGGCTCTAAAAGTCGAATTCGCGCAAGGCCTCGGCGACGCGCGCATCTTCAGCAGGCGCAGCCGAACCCACTGGATGGCGGCTTCGAGTGTTCTGCACGGGTTTGGCGCTCTTGCGCCCGCGCGTGAACAGCATCAGGGGCAGCGCACCCCCAGCCAGGCATATCAAGGGCATGGCCAGCGACAAAATGCCCCAGCCTTCGCTGGGAGGCGTGCCCAGGATCCGCGGCCCGTAAGTCGCGGCCATGAACTGAACCACCTGATCGTGGCTCTTGCCCAGCTTGAGCTGAGCCGCGATGGTATCGCGGCGCTGCTGCCCCAATTTGCACGTCAATTCGCATTGATCGAGCGCCTTGCCGCCGCAATCGGGGCAAGGGCAAATTAGCTCGCGGGACAGCGAGGCCACCGTGGGCACATCCGCCGCCACAGCCGCCGCCTGAGCCCTCACGGGCGAAGGCACAGCCGCGCTTGCGGCAATCGAAAGGCACAAAATCCAACCAAAGAAACGGCTCATAGGCACCTCAAGTACTTGCGGACTTACTTTTCGCCAGCCCCACTCGCCACAGCTGCGTTGACCTGTGCACGAGGCGCAGCGGAACGACGTGAAGGCAGCTTCTCGCTGGCGGCTTCGGGCGCGGGTTGCGTGGCGGGCTGGCGCACGCGCTTGCGGTCGGGCAGCACAGCGATGATGGTTCCGCCCAGGAAAAACAGCGTCGAAGCCCAGATCCACATCACCAAAGGGTTGAGGAAGGCTTTAACCGAAACGCTCTGATCCTGCTCGTCAGCCGTGTTGAGCACCAGATACAGATCGTGAGCAAACGTAGACATGATAGCCGGGCGGCGCGCCGTCTGCGGAGGCTGGCCCGCGCGAGACTGAGGATCGACCGCGCTCACCGCCTTGAACGTATCAATGCGCGGATAGAGCATAAACGGCTGCCCCGAGGCATCGCGCAGAGGAACGCCCGCTCGCTCGACTTGCATCATGGCCGCCAGCTCATCCGATTTCTCGGGCGGCATCTCGCCCTTGCGCGGGCGGCCCAGGCCCATGTAGCGCAAGGTGTATTCGCCAATGTTCATCCTGTCGCCGCGCTTGAGCGCGATGGGCTCCGTGACCTTGTTGAAGGCGTTGCCCCCGAAGCCCACGAACATCATCACGATGCCCAGGTGCACCAGGTACCCGCCATAGCGACCCTTGTTCTTGAGCGTCAAGTTCAGCAGGCTCTCGGCTGGCCCCTCGCCCGTCATAGCGCGCCTGGCTCTGGTTCCGCGCACGAACTCCGAGACGATCGCGACCAAGACGAATATGGCCATGCAAAACGAAGTGGCGGCTCCCGTCTGCCACTGAGCCAGCGCCCACAAGCCCGGAGCCGCCACTATGGCAAAGCCCAGGGGCCAGGCGAAGGTGCGCAGCAGGGCCCGAGGCGAAGACTGTCGCCACGGCATCAAAGGCCCAACGCCTGTGAGAGCCAGCAGCAGCAAGCCCAGGGGAACCATCACGCGGTTGAAGTAAGGCGCTCCAACCGAGACCTTCTGCGAAGACAGAGCTTCCGAGAGCGCGGGATAAACCGTGCCCCACAAAACCGCGAAGGCCGCGCCCAAAAGAATCCAGTTGTTAAGCAAGAACGCGCCCTCGCGCGACAGCGGCGAAAACGGAGCCTCACCATTCGACTCGCTCGCCAGTTCGTTGCGCCGCCACACGATCATCCCGAATGCAACGACAAGAACCACACTCAAAAAGCCCAGGAAGTAAGGCCCGATGTCGCTTTCGGCAAACGAGTGGACGCTTGAAACCACGCCCGAGCGCGTTAAAAACGTTCCGAAGACCGAGAGCAGGAAAGTCAAGGTCACCAGAACCATGTTCCAGTTCTTGAGCAGGCCGCGCCTCGCCTGGATAATGATCGAGTGCAAGAAAGCTGTCGCGGTCAGCCAGGGCATCAAGGACGCGTTCTCGACTGGGTCCCAGGCCCAATAGCCGCCCCAGCCCAGCGTCTCGTAAGCCCAGGCGCCGCCCATCACGATGCCAAGCGTCAAGACCAGCCAGGGCAAGAGCGTCCAGCGGCGCACGAACGAAAGCCAATCTTTGTCGAACTGGCGGTGCAGCAGAGCCGCCATCGCCAGTGCAAATGGAACCGAGCAGCCCACGTAGCCCGCGTATAAAGTCGGCGGGTGGATCTGCATCCAGTAGTTTTGCAAAAGTGGGTTCAAGCCCTGGCCATCGGCGGGAACAGCGGCCTGAACCGGCGCGAAGGGGTTCTGATCGAAGCAGATCAAGGCCAGGAAGAACGTCGTCGTAACCTGGAGAATCGCGTTTGCGGTGGGAGCCGTGGCCAGCTGAGCACGGCGAGCCGTGAGCGCAACCAAACCGGAGTAGGTGGCGAGCATCCAGACCCACATCAGGAGCGAGCCGCTCTGCCCGCCCCAGGCCGCCGAGATTTTGTAGTTCCAGGGCTGAGCCTTACTTGAATGCGCCCACACATAATTGACGCTGAAGTCATTGGTGAGAAACAGCATCATCAGCCAGGCGAAGGCCAGCGAGATGAGCACCCACACCGCCATGTTCGCCTTGTAAGCCGAAGCCAGCAGCCGTCGCGAGAGCATCTGGCGCGCATCGAGCCCGGCCAGAGGCGCGCTGCCCGCGTTGGTCGCGAAAGCGAAGCCGCCGTGGTAAGCCGCAGCCGTGGCCCCAATGGTATACAGCGAGGCCAGCAGCGCGAGCAGGAGTAAGGTAAATCCAAATTGAGACATGAGTTTCGAGGAGCCAGTCTTCAGGAGGCAGGGGCCAGTGATGAAGCGGTAAGTACTTGCGAAAGCGGAGCAGCGCCTACTGCTCTCTGGCTCCTGCCATCGGCTTCCTCGCCACAGCTGCGGGCTGCCCGGCCTCATACTTCGAGGGGCACTTGGTCAGCACGCGCTGAGCTTCCATTTCGCCGGGCGCTTTGTACAGGCCATCGACTTGAACCGGCGATCCCGCACGAAAAGTATCGGGCAGCGCGTCGCGGAAGGAGACAGCCACGCGGCGATCTTTATCGACCACGAAGAAGTGCGACACCAGAACAGGGCCAGCAGGCGAAGGCATGGGCGCGGAGCGAACTTTGTCCTTTGAAACCCAGCCCACGATGCGCACGGTGCGGCCCACGAACGAGGTCGGCGTGTTGTCCTGCGCGCAGATTTCGGCCACGGGAACCGCTCGCAGCGCGCTCGACTTCATCGAGGTCGCCAGCAAAGCGCCCATCGCGCCCACGATCACCAGCGTTCCGGCCCAGTAAGGCTTCTTCTTCTTGCTCATGTGTTGGATCTCAGGCAGCCGCGCCCTCGTCAAGGTCTTCGAGGCTGCAAGTACTTGAGGGTCCGGCTTTTTGCGGCGCTGCAAGTTTAGTCGGGCCAGACGCTTTGTATTCTCCGGCGCACGCCGAGTTTCCTCCGCGCTGCCATGAGGCGCCGTGATGATTCCCGCGTCGCTGCTTTAACTGACACTTCTCTCCATGAGCTCTCCTCCCTTGCGCTTCCTGCCTCGCGTGGATGTCCTCGCTGACCTCCTGCCATCCGAGTTCTCGCACGCCGAGCGCGTGCGAGCCGCCCGCTCAGCCATCGACGACCTGCGCTTTGCCTACCAAGACGTGCCCTTTGGCGCCGTCGGGCCTGAGCCGATCGTGGCCCAAGCGCGTGAGGCGGCCCTCAAGTACTTGTGGAGTTCCAGCGAGCCGTTCCCCGCGCGCGTGCTCAACGCCACGGGCATCATTGTGCACACCGGGCTGGGACGCTCCAGGCTGAGCCGGGCGGCGATTGAAGCCGTGGTTCAAGTGGCTCGCGATGGCAGCGCTCTGGAAGTCCAAATTGAAAGCGGCCAGCGTGGGCGGCGCGATGAAGTCATCGCGGCTCTGCTGCGCGAAATCACGGGCTGTCAAGACGCCACGGTCGTCAACAACGGAGCCGGAGCCACCTTGCTCAGCCTGACGTCTCTGTGCGCACCCGGCGAAGTGGCCTGCTCACGAGGCGAGCTCGTTGAGATAGGCGGCGGCTTCCGTATGCCCGATGTGATGAGTCAAAGCGGCTGCTTGCTGCGCGAAGTCGGCACCACCAACAAGACAAGGGCCAGCGATTACCGTCAAGTACTTGAGGGCAATCCCAACGCGCGCGGCATCTTGAAGGTGCATCCCTCGAACTTTCGCATCCAGGGCTTCACCGGGGAAGCCTCGATCGGAGAACTGGCCGCCTTAGCGCGCGAGCTGAGCCTGCCTCTGGTGGATGACCTGGGCTCGGGGGCTCTGCTCGATCTTGGGGCCTGGGGCTTAGACGAGCCCACGGTGCAGTCGCACGTCCGGGCCGGAGCGGATGCCGTCATTTTCTCGGGAGACAAGCTGCTCGGAGGCCCCCAGTGTGGCATCATCTGCGGCAAGAGCAGCGCCATCACGCGCATCCGGCGCCATCCTTTAACCAGGGCGCTGCGCTGTGACAAAATGACCCTGGCGGCTCTGCACGCCACGCTGCTCTCTTACCGCGATTCATCCGGCAACTTCGCGCGTGCCCGCGCCGAGATCCCGACCTTGAGGGCACTGTGCGAAGACGCTTTGGCCGTGAAGAGGCGAGCGCAGCAACTGAAGCGTCAGCTGGAGCAGACTTCGCAGCGGGCAACTCAAGGGGCAGTGGATAATCCTTTGCCGGAGCAAGATGGCTTCTCTAAGCTCAAGTGGGTGGCTTCGGTGAGGCCATCGCGGGCGCAGGCTGGAGCGGGCTCGCTTCCGGCTCGCGACCTGGAATCGTGGAGTGTTGTCATCTCGCCAGGCGGCGGGCTTTCGGTTGACGATTTGGCGCGGGCTCTGCGTTTGGCCGGGCTGTGGGGCCGCATCGAGAGCGACGCACTGTGGCTGGACGCAAGGACACTGAGCCCGGAAGATGTGGCCGAGGCGTCTCGGATCGCGGGGTCGGTGCTGAAGGGGCTGTGAGAGGCGGGGCGTGCTGCAAGTACTTGCAAAGCGATGACAAGTCCTATGGATGTTTTATCCGAAAACAACTCGAACACCAGCCCGGAGGAAGTTCGGGAGGGAGCGCCCCGCGTGCTGGCCATCGAGTGCTGCGACGAGGCTCTGTCGCACCTGAGCGCCCTGCGCCTGCCGTCTCAAACCGCGCTTGCGGGCTCGACGAGTTCGCAGGGCCTGGCGAGCCGGGCGCAGCTGCTTTATTCTCTGGGCCAGGCCGCGACTTTAGCCGAAGCGCGCGCCCTGCTGAGCGGCTTCGACGTGTGCGTGCTGGGGCGAGGCGAGGCGTGCGAGGACGAAAAGGGCGAGGCCAAGCAGTTCGTGCGCGCGGCGAGCGCGGCGGGCGTGCCTATCATCGTGCTGGCCGAGGCCGAGTGCCCCTCGGACGACCAGGCTCTGCTGGAAGCGGGAGCGGTCGATTACCTGGTGCGCGAGCACATCAATGGGCCTCTGTTCGAGCGCGCCCTGCGCTACGCCATCGAGCGCAAGAGAGTCGAGGGCGCGCTGCGCTCCAGCGAAGAGAGGTTCCACTCCGTTACCCAATCCTCGCCCATCGTGATCGCCACCACCGATGAGCAAGGCGTCATCAGCTACATCAACGACACCGCGCGCACGGTCTTTGGCTACGAGCCTCACGAGCTGGTGGGAGCCAATCTGTCGCTGTTGCTCTCGCCTTCTGGAACCCGGAGCGAATTGCTAAGCCGCCTGGAACATCAGGAACAAAGCGGAGGCGAGGCGAGCGTTGAGCCCAGCGTGCTGGAAGTCGAAGGCCTGCGTCGTGATGGCAGCCGGGTGGCGCTGGACGTGGCGCTGGGCGTGTTTCAAGTCGGCTCGCGGCGCTGCTTTTCGGTTCTCATCCGCGACCTGTCTCAGAAGAAGGCCGCCGAAGCAGCGCTGCAGCGTTCCGAAGACAGGCTCAGCCAGCTGGCGGCCAACGTGCCCGGCGTGGTTTATCAGTGGAAGCTCGACACTCAGGGGCGCGTCTTCTTCACCTTCTTATCGGAGGGAGCTGCGGATGTCTTCGGCAAGAATTACGCGCGGCTGGTCAACTTCGACATGGTTTCGGTGATTGAAAAGGGCACGGGAGCCGAAGATCGGGCGGCGTTCTGGGAATCGGTGCAACGCTCGGCGCGAGAGATGTCGCCCTGGAAGTGGTTGGAGCGTCTTCAATCTTCCTCGGGCGAGATATGGCTCGACTGCCGCGCGCGTCCCACGGCTCAGCCCGACGGCAGCATCCTGTGGGACGGCATGATGCTCGATGTCACGGCGCATATGGGCGTCGAAGAGGAGCTGAGGCGAGCCCAGGCCGAGCTGGAAGCGCGCGTCGAGAGGCGCACGCGCCAGCTCGCGCTCTCGAATGAGGCCCTGCAAAGCGAGGTCGCCGAGCGCAAGCAAGCCGAGGCCATGCTGCGCACCCGAGCGCGCCAGCAAGAAGCCATAGCCGACCTGTCGCAGCACGCTCTGCAGGGCGCTGAGATGTCGATCCTGCTGCGAGGCGCGGCCTCTTTGGTCGCGGCCACGCTGGACGTGGAGGTGGCGGCCATCGTGCAGGACGCGCCCCAAGGCGAGCGCGTGGGCTACGGCGTGGCCTGGAACAGCGACCTGCCGCAGCAGGCCACCGAGAACACAGGCTTGATGCAGCGCGAAAGCTCGGTTTTGGGAAGCGTATTGGACGGCGGCCAGCCCGCTATCATCAAGGATTGGGCCGCTCAAGATCGCTTCCAGATGCCTGAGATGCTGCGCGAGAAGGGGCTGCGCTCCAGCATCTACGCGCCCATTCCCAGCGAGAATGGCATCTTCGGCGTCTTCACGGTGCACTCGACCCAGGCCGGACGCTTGGCTATCCAGGACATGAACTTCGTGACCGCGATGGCTCACGTCCTGGCCACCGTCATCGACCGCCGCCGTATGGAAGATGCGCTGACGGAAAGCCGCGCTCGCTTGCAGGCCGTGCTCAACAACACCTCGAACATGATCTACCTGAAAGACCTGAGCGGGCGCTACGTCCTCACCAACCATTCGCTCGAACAGGTGAATCAGGAAGTTCATCCAGACGCGCCGCCCATCCTGGGCTCGCGGCCCGCGGATTTTCTGGCGGAGGAAGCGGTTACGATGCTGAGCGAGCACGACGCCCAAGTACTTGCCAGCGGCCAGGCCTGCACCTTCGAGGAAACATTTGAGGTTCCAGAAGGCCTGCGCTACTTTCTCGCGACCAAGTTCCCGCTCTTTGACCAACATGGGGCGGTGTCTGGAATCGGGGGCATCGCCACAGACATCACCGAGCGCAAGAGCTTTGAGCTGGCGCGCGAAGCCGCGCACACAGAAGCCGATAAATCGCGCTCCGAAGCCGAGAGCGCCAGGCGCGAGGCCGAGCGAGCGCGCGCCGAGGCCGACCGCGCCAACGCAGCCAAGAGCGAGTTCCTCTCTCGCATGAGCCACGAGTTGCGCACACCCCTGAACGCCATCCTGGGCTTTGCTCAGCTGCTGGAAATCTCGTCCCTGCCCGATCGCGCGCACCAGGGCGTGGGGCAAATCCTCAAGGCCGGGCGCCACTTGCTCTCGCTCATCAACGAGGTGCTCGACATCGCGCGCATCGAGAGCGGCAAGCTGACCACTTCCATCGAGCCCGTCGGGCTGAGCCTGGTTCTGGAAGAAGTGGTTGGCCTGATCTCTCCCCTGGCCATCGAGCGCCACGTGCAGCTTCATCTCGAAGGCTTTGATGCCCGTACCCTGAACGGAACCGACGAGGTCTCAGCAGAAGACGCCGGGGCGAATAGTATTTCAGGCGCCGCAAGTACTTGGGCCTACGCTGTGATGGCCGACCGCCAGAGGCTAATCCAGGTTCTGCTCAACTTGATTGCCAATGCCGTGAAATACAACCGGGAAGGGGGCCACGTGCGCGTGGGCTACGGGCTCATGCCCAGGGGCCGCGTGCGCATCACGGTGGCCGACAATGGACGGGGCATCGCGCCCGAAAAGCTGGAGCGCCTGTGGGTGCCCTTCGATCGCCTGGACGCCGAGAAGAGCGGAGTCGAGGGCACGGGCCTGGGCCTGGCACTGTCGCGCGCCCTGGCCGAGAGCATGAACGGGCAGTTGCACGTCGAGTCGAGCCCCAACCAGGGCTCCACCTTCTGGCTTGAGCTGAGCCTGGCCTCGTCCTCAAGCTCAGTGCACATGGCCGACGCAGCGGGCCACTCCGACTCGCCAGGTAGCGAGGGCACAACGGGTACGGTGCTGCACATCGAGGACAACCCCTCGAACCTGCTGCTGGTCGAAAGCATCCTCAAGCATCGCTCGCACCTGCGCCTGGTCTCCTCACGCACAGGAGAAGAAGGCGTGCAGATTGCCCGCTCGCTGCAGCCTGATGTGGTGCTGCTGGACCTGGATCTGCCCGACATCCACGGCTTGAGCGTGCTCGAAAACCTGCGCCAGAACCCAGGCACCCAAAATATTCCCGTCGTCATCGTCTCGGCAGATGCCACGCGCTCCCAAATCACTCGCCTGAAGGAAAGCGGCGCCCTGGATTATCTCACCAAGCCACTCGATGTGGCACGCCTGCTGCATCTGCTTGATCAACTGCTCGAACACAAAAGCGATGTCGCGCCAGCCCACACCAGCTCCTAAACTACCGCAAGTAGTGGCAAAGCCCTCCGCCACCCCAAAGTTGGTGGCACTGGCCAAGATGTAGCAGTTCAGCCCGGCGGTTAAGTGATGGGCGAGATTGCGCAGTGGAGCGGCCAAGGCTTGGCCCATGAATATAATGTCTGAGAATCACAAGGGTGCGCGCATCCTGATTGTGGACGACGAGATGGCCAACATCCTGCTGCTGGAGCACATTCTGGAAGGGCAGGGTTATCACAACCACGAGAGCGTGTGCGACCCTCGCCAGGTGCTGCCTTTGTTTCTGGCCAACCCGCCTGACTTGATCTTGTTGGACATTCGAATGCCTTATTTGGATGGGTTTGCGGTGATGGACCAGCTGCGCCACCGCATCGTGGGGTCGGCGTATCTTCCCATCGTGGTTCTCACGGCCGACGTGACGCCCGAAGTCAGGCAGCGCGCTCTGGAAGCCGGTGCCTCGGACTTTTTAACCAAGCCCATCGACGTGATCGAAGTACTGCTGCGCATCAAGAACCTCCTGCGCACCCGCTTCCTGCACGTCCAAGTGCAAAACCAGAATCAGATCCTCGAAGAGCGTGTGCGTGAACGCACGCGCGAGTTGGAAGAAGCCCAGCGCGAGATATTGCAGCACGCGTCAAACTTGCACGAAGCCCAGCTCGAAACCCTGGAGCGTCTGGCCCTGGCCTCGGAATATCGCGACGATGACACGGGCCAGCACGTGCACCGCGTCAGCGAAAACTCGGCCCGCATCGCTCAGGCGATGCGCCTGCCCGAAGCCACCGTCGAGCTGCTTCGCAAAGCCGCGCCCTTGCACGACGTGGGCAAGATCGGCATCCCGGATGACGTTTTGCTCAAGCCGGGCAAGCTCACGCCCGAGGAGTGGAACATGATGAAGACCCACACCTTGATCGGCGCGGGCATCCTGAGAGGCTCGCGCTTCCCGCTCTTGTAAATGGCCGAGGAAATCGCGCTCACGCACCACGAGAAGTGGGACGGCACGGGCTACTCGCCTGGACTGAAGGAAGAAGCCATCCCTTTGTCGAGCCGCATCGTGGCCGTGGCCGATGTCTTCGATGCCCTGACTCACGAACGCCCTTACAAAAAAGCGTGGCCCATTGAAGAAGCCGTGGCCGAAATCCGCAACCAGCGCGGACGCCACTTCGACCCGCGCGTCGTGGACGCCTTTCTGGAACTGCCACACGAGAAGATGATCTAAGCCGCTTCGCCTGCGGGCGATCCGTCAATCCACAAAGTGTTCGTTGGCGCTGCAAGTACTTGCAGCGCCAATTTGCGTATCCTGAGACCCGGCGAGCGTTCAGTGCTCAGCCAAGAGCCATGGAAAAGCAAGACCGCCTGCGCCTGACCAGCCTCTCCTCGCGCGCGGGGTGAGCGGCCAAGATCGGCCCGTCCGATCTGGCGCACGTGCTGCGCTGCTTCACCTCCAACTCGTCCGACCCCAACCTGCTGATCGGGTTTTCGACTTCCGATGACGCGGGCGTGTATCGGCTCAGCTCGGAGCTGGCCTTAGTTCAGACCGTGGATGTGTTCACGCCCATCGTGGACGACGCCTTTACCTTTGGGCAGATCGCCGCAGCCAACGCGCTCTCAGACATCTACGCCATGGGCGCGACTCCGCTCACGGCGCTCAACATCGCGGCCTTCCCGCGCGACAAGCTGCCCTTTGAGGTGCTGGGCGACATCCTGCGCGGCGGCATGGACATCCTTAGCCAAGCCAATGTCGCTCTGCTGGGAGGCCACACCGTTGAAGCCGCTGAGCCGCTCTACGGCCTGGCCGTGACGGGAACCGTGCATCCTCAGCGCATCGCGGCCAACACGCGCGCCCGAGCCGGCGATGTGCTGCTGTTGACCAAGCCTCTGGGAACAGGCCTGATCTCGACGGCCATCAAGCGCCAGACCGCGCGGCCCGAATGGGAAGCCGCAGCCATCGCTTCAATGATCGGGCTCAACCGCCACGCGGCGCAGGCGATGCAAGTACTTGGCGTGGGGCCGGACGCTCCCGTCGGCGGCGCCACGGACGTGACGGGCTTCGGCTTGATTGGCCACGCCCTCGAATTGGCGCGTGGCTCGGGCGTTTCGCTGCGCTTGCACACGCAAAACCTGCCCCTCTTGCCCGGCGCTCGCGAACTGGCTCAGGACGACTCCAACGCTCCTGGCGGCACCACGGGCAACGCCTTGAGCGCCCAAGATGGCGAAGTCGATTGGCGCGTCCCAGAGTGGTGGAAGAATCTGGCCTGGGATCCTCAAACTTCGGGCGGCCTGCTGATCTCGGTGCGTGAGCGAGATGCGCCCAGACTCGAAGCCGAGTTGAATCGGCAGCAAGTACTTGCGGCGCGGGTTGGCCAAGTCGAAAAATCCAGAAGCGCCCGCGTGATTGTGGAGTAAAGAACCCCACCGCAAGCGGTGGGGCATTAACGACCACGACAAGAAGTGCTCGGTGGCATTGAGCCACCTCCCACTTCCAGAACTTCCGAGGAGGAAACAGACATCGAGTCTGTTCCCTCCT